>Ga0066605_10000214_pt1 | contig 37194 bp, 29 predicted proteins | sample SaaInlLV_DNA_10m_FD_60385 | JGI IMG/M metagenome (GOLD analysis project Ga0066605, IMG submission 60385) | Marine microbial communities from expanding oxygen minimum zones in the Saanich Inlet - SI075_LV_DNA_10m | ecosystem: Environmental > Aquatic > Marine > Unclassified | place: British... | reverse complement strand
CGGGGTCGTAGTTCAGTTGGTTAGAACGCCTGCCTGTCACGCAGGAGGCCGCCGGTTCAAGTCCGGTCGACCCCGCCATCTTTCCTGGCATATTGATAAAGGTTTTCTCCGGAAAACCTTTGCATTCCTGTACATCACATCTTCAGAAATAGCGGACAAATACAGGGTGCGTAGCTCAGTGGGAGAGCGCCTGCCTCACACGCAGGAAGTCGGCTGTTCAATCCTGTCCGCGCCCACCATATTTGCTCCGTAGATCAACAAATAATTATCTTACTCCTATCCACAAAAATACTTTTGTTCCTTAATTAAATTTCAATCCTAAATAGCACACTCTAAATTTAAGGATCCCTTCATTTTATCAGCGGTTTGGATCTGGACAGTTAAGATTGAAGAACTTTATCAGTTCACCTAGTACAGTGAAGATAAGTTCCTGCAGGAATGTTGAGAACGGTAGTTGATCAGCTTTTCGGGCCTGATAAATAATTTTAGTAAATCATCTCAGGTAACGGTCAAGTAATCGGTAATATAGAATAGAAGGTGCGAGAAACCATGGATTCCCTGAATAGAAAGGACGTGTTTGAAATTGAAGCTCAGTCAAAACAGTATCTCCCTGAATCAATCCGGAAATTCTTTGACCCAGTTTTGTACCAAAGTAACTTGACAGAGAAACACCTGAGCCACAGTATCCCATGGCATAGTGAACACCATCTTGATTCCCGGTATGCGGCATGTGGTCAAAGGTATATCCCACAAAGCCCATCCATGAGTGACTGATCTTTGTTTCCGCTAATTGAGGAAATATTTTTGTGAGTTGTATGTGCAGAGGTTTTACTGATTTTACAGGATCAGTCTCATTCAGAGATACTCTGCCGCCAAACAAAATACGCTTTCGGTCAGGCGAAGCCCGGTAATAAACTACCAGTTTTCTTGTATCAGAAATTACCCTGTCTTTTGGAATCAACTCGTCGACTAATCCTTCCTCAAGAGATTCTGTAGCAATAATGTAACTCCCAATTGGAATAACTCTTCTTCTGTGCCAGGGTGTAGCAGCACCTGTATATCCGCTGGTGGCGACAACAACTTGACGGGCCGTCATTGTCCCTGCGTCAGTGTGAAGCAGAAAAAATCCGCCTTTCTTCTCAATCTTCTTTACCGCACATTTTGTCTTTATCTGCGTGCCTCCCGTGAGTGCTCTTTGAAGTAATCCTTGATGGAATCGTGCAGGATCAAGTGAAGCATGATAAGGATGTACTATCCCTCCGTGGTAAAAATTACTGCCAATTTCTGCATGCTGCTGAGATTTTGAGATAAGATCTACATCCATCTCCAGACCTGCCGTTTGTTCTCTAATTCGTTTTTCTAAGAGTTTAAATTGAGCTTGAGAATGAGCACCATAGAAACGTCCTGCACGTTTAAAATCACAGTCAATTTTTTCTTCCTGAATGAAATCTCCAATCCATTTAAGGGCGTTGATCCCTTCCTTCAAAAGTTCACGAGCCGGTTCTTCACCATACTTGCGCGAAAGTTCCTTAAAGCTGGGTTTGAGGCTGGTACTGACCTGTCCTCCATTACGTGAACTACCGCCCCAGCCGGCATCTTGAGCATCTAAAACAACTGTGTCCAGACCATTTCTACTGGTTTGGATTGCAGTACAGAGTCCGGTATATCCTGATCCAATCACTGCGACTTCCGTTTCTTTCGGCAGTTCAATGTCTTTGATAACTGGTCGGGGTGTCCTCTCCCACCAGTAAGGAGTGTTTTTGAAATTATCAGCTAAAACAGGATCGGACATTTTTCAATTATGAGTTTAATCATTTGCTAAATTTAGCAGGATCTTTGTAAAAAAAAATTATTGGAGTTAAAACGTTTTAAAATTAAATTCGCCAGGAGAATTGAGACGTTCAAATTAATAGCATATTTTATTTTTGCATGGCGGCGATGGTTGCAACATTGACTATATCAGCTGATGAGCACCCTCTAGACAAATCATGAACTGGTTTATTCAGACCTTGAAGCAACGGTCCAAATGCAGTGTATCCTGCTAGTCGTTCAGTGATTTTGTAGGCGATGTTACCTGCTTCAAGAGAGGGAAAAATCAGCACGGTCGCATTTCCGGCAAGCGGAGAATCTTTGGCCTTATTTGCTGCTACAGCAGGAACCAGAGCAGAATCCAATTGCAGTTCTCCATCATGCAAAATGTGAGGATATTTTTCCGCAAAAATTTTAACTGCTTCCTTAACATGAGTGACACGCCGGTGATTTGCACTACCTTTTGTAGAAAAAGAAAGAAAGGCCACCTGAGGTTCTTCGTCTGTCAACAAACTGTGAGAAGCGGATGATTCACCTGCAATTGAAGCGAGTTGATCGCTCGTAGGTTCTGGAATAACCGCGCAATCTGCAAAAGTATAGGCCGCATCTGCATTTGGAGAAATCATGAAGAAACTGCTCGAAACCCATTTTGAATGCGGAGTTACTCCTACAATCCTGATTGCCGCACGAAGCACATCGCTCGTTGAAGTAACTGCACCAGCGACCAGACCGTCTGCATCACCATTGCTGACCATCATCATGCTGAAATTCAACGGGTCATTCATGTATTTCTTTTTTGCTTCAGCCGACATTATATTGAAAAAACGTTCCTTTTCCAGTATTTCTGTGTAATGACTTTCCTTGCTCCTGAAATCCTCCGGTTCAAGCAAGTCATAACCTAATTCGCGAAGCTGTCTTTTTGCCAGAGAGACACGAGGATCACCTTTTTCGGGAAGGATAAGTTTTGCCGATTTTTTACGGCCTATCTCAATAATGCGTTCCTGGTACTTGTTGATCTGCATGTCCTTTGTCCTTCATTAATTCTTGCTGATCTGAGTTAAGAAATCTCCTAATTTGAACGCCATTCTATTTGACTCTTTTAAAAACAGCAACATCCATACAACTATTGAATGACGAAATTTCGTGAGCCGTGGTTATTATTGTCGCAGTATTTTAGCTCTAACTAAGAGGCGTAGTTCTTATTTATAGCTGATATTGTTGTAAATATTATGATTAGGTTCAGGGTGATACGCCAAACGTTTGATTGACGAGATCACAAAGTCTGTGCCAGAAATAGTTGTAAATAGCTTCAAATAAATGCTAGCCTAACACCCAATGCATAATAGCAGGCAAAGCCGAATTATCGATGCTGAAATCTAAACATGTTATATGATTCCAAAAAAAGTACAGCTTGTAGAAGTTGCTCCTCGTGATGGACTGCAAAACGAAAAGCTTTGGGTTGAGACTGAAACCAAAATTGCCTTAATTGAAAAACTTGCTAAGGCAGGGTTGACGAAAATAGAAGCTACAAGTTTTGTCAGCCCAAAATGGGTTCCACAGATGAAAGACGCTTTTGAGGTGCTTTCAGGAATTGAACGTCGACCTGGAGTGAGCTATCCAGTTCTGACACCGAATATAAAAGGTTTTGAAAAGGCGCTGGAAGCAGGTGCCACAGAAGTAGCTGTGTTTGGCGCAGCCTCGGAAGCATTTTCTCAAAATAACATTAATTGTTCCATAGCGGAATCAGTTGAACGCTTCCGCCCAATAATCGCGGCTGCACAAAAAAGTGGAATTCGTGTCCGTGGATATATTTCCTGTGTCCTAGGTTGTCCGTATCAAGGAGTTGTTTCTGTTGCGGATGTAGTAAAATTGGCACTTCAAATGTTTGAAATGGGTTGCTACGAAATTTCTCTTGGCGACACCATCGGTATTGGTACACCACTGCAGGTCAAAAAAATGGTGGAAGCTGTTACTAAAAAAGTTCCTGTTTCAAAACTTGCCCTGCACTTTCATGATACACGAGGACAGGCACTGGCAAATATTTATGCTTGTCTTGAACTTGGTGTGTCTGTTATTGATTCATCTATCGCTGGTTTGGGAGGTTGCCCATATGCACATGGTGCAAGCGGCAATGTAGCAACCGAAGACGTGGTTTATATGTTACATGGAATGGGAATAGAGACCGGAGTTGAGTTGGAAAAATTAATTGAAGTAGGCCGCTTCATCAGTGATGTTTTTGGTCGTGCTCCACAAAGCAAGGTCACTCTCGCCAGCTGATATTTCCAAATTGTCATAAATAACTGTTTAGTAAAAACGGCAATCTACCCCGAGCCGGAATCAGCAATCAACTAATGAAAATATTTCTAGAGGCTGTTTAGGCGCGTGTAAGTTTAGCTTGAAATGACAAAGTATTATGATATTCAGCAGATAGTCAATTTTCAAAAATGAATTTAATAAGATGAAAGCATAAAACAAAAATGAGTTCAAAAATAGCAAAAAGCGGACAATCCGTGTTACGTCTTGAAGATGATCGTTTGCTGCGTGGCCAGGGCAGATTTGTTGATAACCTAAATTTTGAAGGACAGGTTTATTTACACGTCGTACGCTCTTATCTGGCCCACGCAAAAATATTAAATATTCAGCCAGATTCTGCCTGTCAGCAGCCTGGCGTGCTGGCAGTCTTTACAGGAGAAGATTTAATTAGGGATGGAGTTCTACCGATTCCGATGACTTTGTCATACAAACGTCCCGGTGGACTACCGGCGCTTTCTGAGCCTTACCACGCACTGGCTCAGGGGGTTGTACGTTTTTTGGGACAACCTGTTGCAATTGTGATTGCGGAGTCTGCAGCAGCCGCGTTGAAAGGCGGACAGAGTCTTGAGATTGAATACGAAGAATTACAGGCAGTTACTGATTTACAGGAAGCAATTTATCCTGAAGCACCTCGTTTGTGTGATGATCTTCCGGACAATATTGCTGCAGCACAAACTGAAGGTGATGCGGAAAAAGTTGAAAAGGCTTTTGCCAAAGCTTCTCATATTACGAGGATGAATCTGGTTAATAACCGTGTGGTGGGCAGTCCGCTGGAACCACGGGCTTTGCTTTGTGAAATTGAGCCAAAAAGCGGAAATCTAGTCCTGCATGCAATGCATCAAAGTATTTCACGACTCAAGGCTGTTTTGTGTGGTGTTTTTCAACTTGATGCAGAAAATTTGAGAATTATTGTGCGTGATATCGGCGGAGGGTTTGGCACAAAAGTGGCCGTCTATCCGGAAGATATTCTAGTCGTTTATGCGGCAAGAAAATTAAAACGCACTGTCAAATGGACTGCAACTCGCAGCGAAGAATTTCAGGCTTCTGTGCATGGACGTGACCAAAGGAATTTTGCGGAATTGGCCTTTGACTCAAGCGGTAAAATATTAGCATTGAGATTGAGCACACTTGCCAATACCGGTGCTTATCTCATTAATCCGGCATTGCTGATTCCACTCGGAATGATGCCCAAAGTAGTCGGCTCATTCTATCATATTCCTGCTTTGTTTATTGAGACTCGCTGTGTTCTCACAAACACCGCACCAATCGGAGCCTACCGTGGTGCTGGAAGGCCGGAAGGAATTTATCCGTTGGAACGTTTAATGGACTTGGCCGCACGTGAAATGGGAATTAGTCCGGTTACTTTACGGGAAAAAAATATAATCCGCAGCGATAGTCTGCCTTATACAACCCAACTGGGAGAGGTTTTTGACAGCGGTAACTTTCATCAAGTAATGCAGAGTGCCGTCAGCAAAATGGACTGGGACGGTTTTGGAAAAAGAAAAGCAGCCGCAGAAAAACGCGGTCTGTTGCGGGGACGCGGAATGGCCTGTTACATTGAGTGGACGGGAGGAGAATTAGTCGAAACCGTCAGGATTGAAGCCGGAGCAGACGGAAAGGTTTGCCTTTTCTCCGGAACACAGGCAATGGGACAGGGTTTGGAAACAGTTTTCAGTCAACTGCTTTCCGCTCAACTGGAAATTCCAATTGAAGCAATCAGGTTGGTGCAGGGAGACAGTGCCAGAGTAAAAGGACTGGGTAGTTTCGGTTCACGTTCATTGTTTATCGGAGGAAGTGTTTTATTGGCAGGAGCGCAGGAATTTCTGAAAAAAGGCAAACAACTCGCGGCAGCAGAACTCGAAGCTGCGGTTGTTGATATGCGTTACCATGAGGGGCGTTTTGAAGTGGTAGGTACTTCAATCGGAATTGGACTTTTTGAATTAGCAGCAAAACAGACTGAACAAAGTTTTTCAACAGAAACAGAAAAGGAAGTGGAGGGACGCAGTTGGCCCAATGGCTGTCATATTTCGGAAGTGGAAATTGACCCGGAAACAGGAAGCGTGAGTTTGGTCAGTCACGGATCTGTTGATGATACAGGTAATGCGATCAATCCCATGATTGTTGAAGGACAACTTCAAGGTGGGATTGCGCAAGGTGCAGGGCAGGCACTACTTGAGCACTCAGAGTATGATTCAGCAGGCCAGTTGCTTACCGGCTCTTTTATGGATTATGCAATGCCGCGAGCAGATGATTTACCGTCTTTTAAGACAAATATCTACACAGACGCACCCTGCAAAACCAATCCTCTTGGTGCAAAAGGTGTTGGTGAAATTGGTGTGGTAGGTTCAATTCCAGCGATCGCCAATGCAATTTTAGATGCACTCTGGGAACATGGTGTGCGTCAATTTGATATGCCTGCCCATCCTCAAAAAATCTGGCAACTGCTGCAGAAGCAGAAAACTGACGCAAATTAAGAATTTTGTTGACTCTATAAAAAATAAAACCTAGAGTTTTTCCTAAAGAATATTAAGTTTAACCCTGACAAAAAGTAAACATATGACTACACATTTTATTGCACATGAGACAATCGATACTGTCGGAGTAGTGGTGGTGGAGAAAGTATTGGCTGGACAGGAAATTTCTGGCTGGATCATGGAAACTGACGAAACAGTCAGTATCAAGGCACTAGCAGAGGTGCCTCTGGGACATAAGTTAGCACTTACTGATATCAAAACTGAGGATACAATTGTCAAGTATGGTAATGATATTGGACGAGCAGTTGAGGACATTCCAAAAGGTGGTTATGTCCATGTACAAAACGTTAAGACAAAGAGGTGGTAATGGAAAAATGGGCAAACTCATTTTATGGGTTCCGTCGCGAAAACGGTAGAGTAGGTGTTCGTAATCACGTTGTAATTTTACCGGTAGACGACATTTCAAATGCCGCTGCTGAAATGGTAGGACACAATATCAAAGGTACACTGGCGATTCCGCACAGCTACGGACGTCTGCAGTTTGGTGCAGACCTGGATTTGTTTTTCAGCACGATTATCGGTACTGGACGCAATCCGAATGTGGCGGCAGTAATCGTGATTGGCATCGAACCGGGATGGACTAAGCGTGTTGTAGACGGTATTGCCGCTACCGGAAAACCTGTTACCGGCTTCAGCATTGAAGGCCGCGGTGACATTGCTACTGTCGCAGAAGCATCCCGCAAGGCCCAGGAATACGTCCAGTGGGCAACTGAACTTCAGCGTGAGCAGTGTCCACTTTCTGACCTGTGGATTTCTGTAAAATGCGGAGAATCAGACACAACTTCCGGATTGGGCTCTAATCCCACGGTTGGGAATTTGATGGATAAACTGGATCCTCTTGGTGTGCACCTTTGCTTTGGTGAAACTTCTGAACTAACTGGTGCCGAACAGGTTTGTGCCACACGTGCTGCAAATGATGAAGCTAAAACAAAGTTTCTCAAAACATGGAATGATTACAATGACTTTATTCTTGAAAATAAGACGAATGACCTTTCTGAGTCACAACCTACAAAAGGCAATATAGCCGGTGGTTTAACAACGATTGAAGAAAAAGCATTTGGTAATTTGCAGAAAATCGGACATGAAACAAATTTCATTGATGTGCTTGAACCTGCGGAAGAACCGACAAAAGGCCCGGGTTTATATTTCATGGACACTTCTTCCGCAGCGGCGGAGTGTGTGACACTTCAGGCCGCAGCTGGTTTTACTGTGCACCTCTTCCCAACCGGACAGGGAAATGTGATCGGAAATCCTATCGAACCAGTGATTAAACTTAGCGCAAATCCTAAGACTGCTGCAACTATGGGTGAGCATATTGACCTTGATGTCTCAGGAATTCTAAAGCGTGAATTAAATCTCGATCAGGCCGGAGATGAGCTGATTAACATAACTGTGCGTACTGCGAATGGACGGCACACCTGCGCTGAGTCACTTGGACACCGTGAGTTTGTAATGACCAAATTGTTCCGCAGCGCATGAGCCTCTTTTTTGCAGCTTGATCAGTTCATGCATGTTGCAGAACAAGCTGGTATTTGCTTTGGCCAGCCGAATCTTAAAGAGTCTGCTAAATCGGATACGGCACGGATAGTAGAAAAGATTTTGTGCAATCTGAAACAATAAAAATTTATGATAACAAATGACTTGACATGAACCGGATAATTTCTGATTCAAGCTATTTTCTGCAAATCCAGCTGCAGAATAGATTCTACGTGCTAAGCGAAAAAAATTATTCTGCCAAAAAATTAGCAGCTCCGGTAGGAAGAAATCAATGTTGTAAAATAAACGTATTGCAGCTCGCTGATTAAGGAGTGATTGACATAATCAATAATTTTAACTGTTTTCCTAACAATGCAGACTGTTGAAATTAGTCGAAATCTGCTATAATATGACTTAATATATTCAGCATTTAGCTACAACACCTATAGGATTAGGCAAATTATCCTAAAGCGCTAAAAAGTTCACAACCTTTCTTTATTCGAAATAAGCAGGAAATCTTCTATAGAGATATATTTCAGACTTTTGCTAAGACAGTTAAACTCTAAGGATGGAGGTATTACTTTGAAGGCATAAAAACCATCAACTGAATAGCAAACGGTTTTTAAGCTTCAAGTAGTATTATAATGGTGCCTAGGGCCGGACTCGAACCGGCACGGTGTTACCACCGAGGGATTTTAAGTCCCTTGCGTCTACCAGTTCCGCCACCCAGGCAGGGAAAAAAAGGAACTGGAGGCGACGAGCGGATTTGAACCGCTGTACAAGGTTTTGCAGACCTCTGCCTAACCACTCGGCCACGTCGCCTCTAATCATCTAAAATAACCGAAAATAGGATGCAAACACAAGTTCAAAACGAGTCAATTGAAATTGCAATTGAGATGGCAAAACTTTATGGAATGCTCAATTATTTACCAGACGGGCAGCTAAGCCATGCACCGTTTTCACTCAGCCCATACTCAATTTCAGCAGCAGACCTGCAAGAAATGACTGAATTAACGTCATATTTTAGTGAGTTGATGATTCGGATATCTCAGGATTGGGAATTTTTAGCACAGTATCTTAGTCCAATTTCTAAAACCGATCCTTTCTTAAAAATGTTACTGGACTTAAGAGGACATGAAGTTACACAGAGCAAACAACTGCTAGTGCAACGTAATGATTTTTTTTTGGTCAAGGATGAACTTAGCAATAGTCTACAGGGCTCTTCTTCAGCACTGCGTCAGGTTGAGCTTAATACAGTTTCAGCAAGTTTCCCGTTTTTAATAACTCAACTCGCACGTTTGCACCAGACATTATCAGAGCAAAATAAGCTGGAGCAGATAATTCCTAACAATCCTTTGATTCCTGTAGTTGATGCTTTCGCAAAAGCAGTACAGGATTACGGTTTAACTGACTCGGTAATGATGTTGGTTTCTCAACCTGCAGAGAGTAACCGTTTTGATCAACTTGGACTGGAACAGCTGTTATGGGAAAAGTACAAAATTCAGACTCTCCGTAAAACATTAACTGAAATATATGAGAGTGGTAGTCTACGTGAAGGGCACCTTATTATCGCAGGTAAAAAAGTAGCCCTTACTTATTATCGTGCCGGTTACACACCAGATGATTTTCGCACAGGCGAAGCTCAAAAAGGACGTCAACTCATAGAAGCGTCTTCGACAATTCAGGTTCCAAATTTGCCGATGCAGCTTGCAGGGATGAAAAAAATTCAACAAGTACTGACACGTCCGGAAATCCTTTCTACTTTTGTAACTGATGCAATTTCTAAACGATTTTTAAACACTTTTGCCGCGATGCATGCCCTGGATGACATCATAGAAACTCCGAACGGAGAGTTAAGTGCCTCTGAATGGGCTTCGAGGAATCCTGAGAAATATGTGCTGAAACCTCAACGTGAAGGTGGCGGCAATAATTATTTTGGTAGGGATATTACAAAAAAAATGGCGGAGATGCAACCGGAGGAAAAAGATGCTTATGTATTAATGGAGAAAATAGAAGCGGAAACTCATCCGGCAATTCTTGTGGTTAACGGTTATGCTGAAACACTTACTTCTGTGAGTGAGATCGGACGCTATGGAATTTGTTTTGCTGAAAACGGTGTAGTGGAAAGCAACGAGGATATTGGTTACTTAGTTCGTACAAAAGCAGAAAATGTTAATGAAGGGGGTGTCTGCGCCGGCTTTGCCTGTTTGAATTCGTTGACAAAGGCTTAAAAGCGGTAGCTGGAAAATTTTAAAAATTAATCCAGCTTAACGCTGCTTATTTTAGGATGACAATTCAATCGTGGCTAGCAGGTCTATTTCATCGAGGACTTTTCCTGTACCGGTCGCAACACATGTAAGAGGATCATCTGCATGAAAAACTGGTAAGCCGACCTCAGCACGCAGCAAATCATCAATTCCGGAAAGTAACGATCCACCACCGGCTAAAACAATACCGCGGTCAACAATGTCTGCCGCCAGTTCAGGAGGAGTTGATTCCAGAGCATTCCGGATAGTTTTTACAATTAGTGCACAAACGTCACTTAGAGCTTCCAGCACCTCTTCTTCACCTAAAACCAGTGTTTTTGGAATACCAGTTACTAGATCACGTCCACGTACTTCATAGGATTTTGGCTCTTCTTTAATGAAGGCAGTACCAATGTTGATTTTAATATCCTCCGCTGTTCGTTCCCCAATCAGTAAATTATATTTTTGCTTGATGTATTCGGTAATACTTTCGTCCATCTTGTCACCGCCGACACGAGCTGAATCACTGTAAACTATTCCTGCAAGCGAAATCACTGCTACTTCTGTAGTACCTCCACCAATATCGACAATCATACTTCCGCTGGCTTCTGTCACCGGCAAACCTGCACCAAGTGCCGCGGCCATTGGTTCCTCAATTAAAAATACTTCACGTGCTCCGGCAGATTCTGCTGCTTCTTTGACTGCCCTTCGTTCGACTTGTGTAATACCGGACGGAACAGCGACAATAATCCGCGGTTTAAAACGGAAAAAAGAAAATTTGTTTTGAGTCTGGCGGATGAAGTAACGCAACATTTCCTGAGTTATATCAAAATCTGAAATAACTCCGTCCTTCATGGGTCGGATCGCCGTAATCGAACCGGGTGTACGCCCCAGCATTTGTTTGGCTTCCTCACCAACTGCCAGAACCTGTATTCGTCCACGGTTGTCTTTTTGTACTGCCACAACTGATGGTTCACGAATCAATATCCCTCGTTGTCGTGTATAAACTAGAGTATTCGCGGTCCCCAAATCAATCGCTAAATCCTGGGAAAATAAACTGGCAATTTTACTAATCATTGAATTGTCCTATTGTTTCATCTTACTGAGTCAAGGTAATGTTATCCATTACCATTACTAGGGTATTTATTTAAGTACTGATGGTATTAATTTACGTAATTATATACTGTAAAAACAGTCAATATTTGAATTTGTGCGTTCAGGTACGCTATACAGAAGTAATGCCAAAACTCAAATGTCCGTCATTTATTTTTTGAAAAATCTGTGCTTTTAAACTAACACTCATACGATCTCTTTTTTGCAACGGAGCAAAAATGTCGGAGTTCTTTATTAATGTTTCGTCTCATGTTTCAAGCAGCACAGTCAAAGTGCAGTCGAAACAGAAGAAATATTTGTAAAATACAGACTATTAATTCTAGTCAAGGAATGACCAGAAAACAAGAGGAAAAGCAGTTTGTTGCTTTAATTAGCGTATTTACGCATTACTGGAAAAGCTGAACTATAGAGGAAGGAACTTTCAACCAATTCTCTTTTCAGGGAGACCGCCAGCAGACATCTTCACCGCACAGAATTTGACTTCTGGAATTTTCCCAAAAGGATCGAGCACAGATGTAGTAATCAAATTGGCAGCGGATTCGTTATAACCGAATGCCATAAAAAGATTTCCCGGTTGTACTCCGAGATCCTGACGTGCATATGTTGAAATTTTTCCGCGCCTTGATTCAAGAGTTACTGCATCACCGGCTTCTACACCCAGCTTTTTCAAGTCATCTGGATGGACATGAACTACCGGAAACGGTTCAATCGCGTTCAGGACTGTCGCACGACGTGTCATACTGCCTGTGTGCCAGTGTTCGAGTTGACGTGAGGTGATAAAGACAAATGGAAATTCTTGATCCGGCATTTCATCAGCATGAGAATATTTTGCAGGGACGAAACGTGCTTTCTTGTTTTCAGTAGGAAAACCATTCTGAAAAATAATAGGCTCACCTGGATCACCTTCTTTGGTACAGGGATATGTTACGGAATGTTCTTTTTGTAAACGCTCCCAAGTGATTCCTGCCATGCTGGGCGTGGCTTTGCGTACTTCAGAAAAAATCTTTTCCGGACTTTCATAATTCCATTCCAGACCAAGACGTCGTCCAACTTCCTGAATAATCCACCAGTCTTGACGTGCGTCTCCGGGAGGATCTATGGCCTGCCGTCCGAGTTGTACTTGACGGTTGGAATTGGTAAAAGTTCCTGACTTTTCGGGAAATGCGGACGCAGGCAAAATAACATCTGCAAAACCAGCTGTTTCAGTGAGAAAAATATCTTGTACCACTAAATGATCCAGCATAGCTAAAGCACTGCGGGCATGGTTCAAGTTTGGATCCGACATCGCCGGATTTTCACCTTGAACGTACATGCCTTTGACTCCGCCTGAATGTACAGCATCAACGATTTCTACCACAGTTAATCCTTTTTTGGGATTAAGTGAAGTACCCCAAAAATCCTCGAACCATTTTTTTATTTCTGGATCAGTGACGGATTTGTAATCCGGAAAGAACATTGGAATCAAGCCCATATCTGAAGTACCCTGAACATTATTTTGTCCTCGCAGGGGATGTAATCCAGTTCCGGGACGTCCGATCTGGCCTGTCATCAACGACAAGGCGATCAAACAGCGTGAGTTGTCTGTACCGTGAATATGTTGTGAAATGCCCATGCCCCACAAGATGATAGAGGATTCCGCGGTTGCAAATGTCCGTGCTACTTCACGCAGGGTTTCTGCAGGGATGCCGCAAATTGGTGAGACTATTTCAGGACTGTATTCCGCGACGTTGGCTTTTAGTTTATCAAAATCCGTTGTGTGTTCTGTGATGTATTTTTCATCGCATAAGCCTTCTGCGACGATGACGTGCATCAGCGAATTGAGCATCGCTACATCTGTGTCCGGTCGAAACTGGAGGTTGTAGGTGGCGTGGCGTGACAATTCTGTCCGACGCGGGTCCATCAAAATCAACTTTTTACCGTTCTTAACCGCATTTTTCATAAAAGTAGCGGCTACCGGATGGTTGCTGATAGGATTGGCTCCAATCAGAAAAATGACTTCCGCATCTTTCACATCAGTGAATGGATTTGAAACTGCTCCTGAACCAATACCTTCCAGTAAGGCACTGACCGATGAGGCATGACAAAGGCGAGTACAGTGATCAATGTTATTGGTTCCAAATCCGGTACGCACCAGTTTTTGTAGCAGATAAGCTTCTTCGTTACTACCTTTGGCACAGCCGAATGCTGCCAACGCATCAGGACCGTTTTTATCACGGATATTATTGAAACTCGATGCGGCAAAATCCAGTGCCTCTTCCCAACTTGCTTCGCGGAAAACTTTATGCCAATCTTTAGGGTCCAGCAGTTCGGTGGTTTTTTGTGCGTCTTTTAGACGTATCAAAGGTTTTTTAAGACGATCAGGATGGTGCACATAATCAAAACCGTAACGCCCTTTTACACATAATCTTTCCTCATTCGCAGGTCCTTTGCGGCCTTCTACTCGTAAAATCTTTTTGTCTTTTACATGATATGTCAGTAGACATCCAACACCGCAGTAAGGACAAACAGATTCGACCTTTTTGTCAACTTCCTCTAAACCCACATTATTTGCTGGCATCAACGCACCTGTCGGACAGGCCTGCACACATTCTCCGCAGGCGACGCAGGTACTGTCACCCATTGGATCACCGAGGTCAAAAACAATTTCCGCATGAGAACCGCGAAAGGCCATGCCGATCACATCGTTAACCTGAACTTCCCTGCAGGCTCTGACACAACGTGTGCATTGGATACAGGCGTCCATATTAACGGACATTGCAGGATGCGAATTATCCAATTCGGGTTGAATCCGTCTAGAAAAACGGGGTTCGCTTAAACCCATTTTTTCAACCCATTGATCAAGTTCAGAGTTTGGTGTATATGGTGATTTGCCTGCTTCCGGCATGTCTGTCAGCAGGAGCTCCAGTACCATTTTCTGTGAATGGATGGCACGTTTACTTTTGCTGTTGACTTTCATCCCATGTTGCGGGTATCTGCAACATGAGGGAGCTAAGACACGTTCACCTTCAATTTCCACTACGCAGGAGCGACAGTTACCATCAGCGCGGTAACCCTCTTTATAACAAAGTCGTGGAATATCCTTGATACCTGACCTGTCAGCCACCTGCAAAATTGTTTCACCGTCAAGTGCATCCAGTGTTTGACCGTTCAGTTCAAATGAAATTGTCTCCATCTCACACCTCCTTTGGAAAATATTTAATCACAGAGCGCAACGGATTCGGCGCAGCCTGTCCCAGACCACAGATCGAAGCATCTTCCATAGTCTGTGAGAGTTCTTCTAAAAGTGACTTATTCCAGTATTTTTGTTCCATCAGCGGAATGGCTTTGACCGTTCCAACTCTGCATGGAGTGCATTGTCCGCATGATTCATGCGCAAAGAAGCGCATCGAGTTCAGCGCCAGTTCACGAGCTTTATCATGATCAGAAAAAACGATAACTGCGGCTGAACCGATAAAACAGCCGTGTTCCTGTAGCGTGTCAAAATCGAGTGGTAAATCACCGAGAGACGCAGGTAACATTCCTCCTGACGCACCTCCTGGAAAATATCCGTAAAAGCTGTGTCCAGTCAACATTCCTCCGCAATATTCGTCAATTAACTCACGCATCGAAATTCCTGCAGGCGCTAGATGCACACCTGGTTTGTTTACACGTCCGCTGATCGAGAACGCCCGCAAACCTTTACGATCCCTTCTTCCGTGGGATGAAAATGATTCGGCACCTTTTTCTATAATATCACGTACCCAATGCAGAGTTTCCATATTGTGTTCCAGTGTCGGACGTCCGAAGAGTCCTACTTCCGCAACATACGGCGGACGCAAACGAGGAATCCCGCGCTTACCTTCAATCGACTCAATCATGGCCGATTCTTCACCGCAGATATAGGCTCCGGCTCCACGTCGCAGATGGATTTCAGGAAGAATTTCCGGAAAAGCGGATTGCAGTTCCTCAATTTCTCGGAGCAGTATTTCACGCGCAGCTGTATATTCATCACGCAGATAAATATATATTTCTTTAATACCAACCGCCCAGGCCGCAATCAGCGAACCTTCGAGAAAACGATGCGGATCAGTTTCAAGATAGTAACGGTCTTTGAAAGTTCCAGGCTCTCCTTCATCAATGTTAACCGCCATTAAACGAGGTTCCGGAAATTTTCTTACAATCTCCCATTTGCTTCCTACTGGAAATCCTGCTCCACCCAAACCTCGTAAACCAGAATTTTTAAGTTCCAAGATCACGGATTCAGCATCACGTTTTCCGGACAAACAATCCTGAAAGAGTTGGTAACCTCCGGATTGTTGATATTCAGCAAAATTAACGTATTGTGGAAGAGTCGGTAGGATCTCGTTTTTTTCAACACATTGTTTGACTGATTCCGGAGTTGCTTGATCTATTGGGTTTTTACCCACTACCGCAACTGGTGCGTGCTGACAACGTCCTACGCATGGTACAGCTTGAATCCTGATTTGTTCAGAGGTGACTGAACCGTCCGTAAAAAGTTGCTTGAGGTTTTCGGTGAGCTTTTTTGCTCCGTACATTTCGCAGGTGACGGATTCGCAAACCCGAACCGTCAAAGTGGGAGGGGGAGTCTGGTCTTCTTTTATCACATCAAAATGGTGATAAAACGTAGCCACCTCATAGACTTCCGTGTGCGACAGTTTCATTTCAGAGGCCAGTGCCACCACATGTTTTGCGGATATAAAATGATACTCGTCCTGAATTAAATGCAGGGCTTCAATCAGCAAATCTTTGCGGCGCGGCATATCAGAAAGCAGTTTTTGGACTTCCTGCAGCGCTGCTGGATCCAGAAGTCGGGCTTTTTGTTTACCAAGCTTTTTCTTGTTCATTTCAACTTTCTTTAGTTAAAATCCACAAAACACTGTGTGAGGTCTTCAAAAGTTTCGGCACGCCGAATAAGTCGGCTTTGTCCTTGATGCACTAGTACTTCCGCTGGTCGCGGTCTGAAATTATATTGCGAACTCATCGAAAAGCCGTATGCTCCTGTATCGAGAAAAGCAAGACGTTCACCGATTGCAGGTGAGCTCATTGTGCGAGATATTTCATCTCCGGAACGGCTTAAAATGTCTCCACTTTCGCAAATATTTCCAACAACTACAACATTTTTTTCAGTTGCAGAAATTCGGCTGGCGTTCAGGATTTTGTGATAAGATCCGTACATCGTTGGACGCACCAGATGATTGAAACCTGAATCTACTCCGACAAAACTGTGTTTTGGAGTATCAGTAATGTTGGTTACGGTTGCCAGTAATACACCAGCAGGGCCGAGCAACAACCTTCCGGGTTCAATTTTCATCCGTAATTCACGTCCGTAATGTTGAATAAACTTTGTGAATCTTGCGGTCATCTTTTGGCTTAAATCGACCATATTTAATGCCAACTGTTCTGGTTTGTATGGAATTCCAAAACCGCCTCCAAAATCAACAAACTGCAGATCAGGAAATTTTTCTGCTACATTCAGAATCATTTCCATCGCTTCCAGCATTGGTTCAGCAGAATAAATTCCGGTACCTATATGAGAATGAACTCCGTTAAGAGTCAACTTGTATTTTTTGGCCAGAGCAAGCGCAGCCACGATCTGATCATAATAAATTCCAAATTTTGAATCTGGACCGCCCGTAATGCAGTGAGAATGGTGGCCTGCTCCAATTCCGGGATTGACGCGTACTGAAACGGTTGTCTCGGGATAGCGTTGTCCATATCTCTCGAGTAAGCCCAAGGAACCAAGATTAACCGCAACGTTTTGTGCTACACAAAATTCTATTTCCTGCAGGCTATTGTTGTTGCCGGTGAAGATGATTTGCTGAGCTTCAAATCCGCATTCAAGTGCTAAACGTACCTCAAACTCCGAAACAGCATCTATTGATGAGCCTTCTTCGGCAAGTATTTTGAGCAGTGATGGATTGGAATTTGCTTTCATCGAATAATGTATTTCTAGCAATCCCTCAGGAAATCCTGCAGACAGCTCTCTAAACTGCGAACGCAGCACTGACTCTTCGTAAACGTAGAGCGGAGAACCATATTCCTGCATGATTGTCTCAACAGGAATGTCTGCTAAATAAAGGATATTGTCAGTGATTTTCATTGAAAAGATAATTCGTCATTAAAAAATGTATTTTAGCAGTTACATTTTACATTGCCTGGATCAGCGATTTTAACTTTTGTATTTTAAACACATAATAACAAAATTGCGAATCAAAATTGCCTGCATTAACATCATTAAATCTGGAACTTGGTTAAGTAATTGACAAAAAAAAGAATTAGAAGACTAATACTGTTGTGGTTGGCGGCCATAATCATGGGAGGTATTGTTGGGATGCTGCTTTATGTTCAAATGGCAGTCCACCAGGAAAATGTGGTAGCGTCACTTGAAATAGAGTCCCCTGAAGTAAAGAAAGAACTTAGTGAGTTTACTGAAATAGCGGATGAAGAAGTTTCTGAAGCTGAACCTGAAGCTGGAGCGGTAGGTACAGCAGATATCTCAGCAGACACAGAATTTTCACATCTAGTGGAAACGGAAAGTCCTTTTTGGAATGTTTTTCCTATCAGCAGCGCAGGTGTTTCTGCAGAAAATTGGCATACTATTCTGGTGCAGAATCGTTACAAAATTGACTATACCATAACGCCTCTTGCTCCAAGAGATTGGCATCTGGTAAGGAGCAACAATGCAATTAGAATTCAGTTTCGTTCAGAACTGTTTGCGTTAAAAGATATTCTTGCACGTAAAAAAAGAGGCAAATATTCGATACAGCTGATTTCGATCGAGCACGCACAATTTCCGCTGGCTGTCTCTTTACTGAGTCGTCTGTTAAATGATGGTTATTATGCTTATCTTTACCGTACAGACGCAAAATTTGAAGGGAAATTCTGGTATCGTCTGAGAGTTGGATTTTTCAAAAACCTAGAAGATGCGCGTACTACCGGAAAAAAAATAGCTGAGAAATATCAAAGCGAAAATTATTTTTCCACAACATATTGGCCGGTTCAGCCCGGCCCGCAGGAACTGTCACGACCAGTGATTGACCTCAGGCAACCTCTCAACAAACCATGGGTCGTTCAACTTCCTCTTTACTCTAGTCAAGCTGATGCCTTGAAAGATTTGGCAGAATTAAATATCGAAACAGATTTTAGTTATATCTCACAAAAGCTGGAATCACCTTCTTCAGGTAAACTTGAGTTTCGCGTTCGGATTGGTTTTTTTGAAACAAAAAGAGATGCAGGCAGGATGATTTACAGTCTTAAAAAGAAGTTCCCGCAGTTCAAACTGATGAAGAGAGTCCGCCTATAGCAATAGAGTCTTGCAGGTTCGGAAATTATGATTCGCTATTCCTGATTATTTTGGAGAGTATTATTTGAAGAATCCAGTCTGCAGTTTATTCACCGGAGAGCTTTTTTTCCCATTCTAGTGAAAGCCGTTGAGCTTCAGCAATTTGATCACGGTTCATATGTTTTCGGATTTCGTTCTTCAATGCTTTTGCTTTGTCTCTACCACGTGCCGATGCCAGGTTGGCCCATTTGTATGCCAGTACGAAATTCTCTGGTACTCCGTCTCCTGAAGCATACATCTCTGCGAGATTCAACTGTGCTTTAGTATCACCTTGTTCAGCCGCTTTTTTGTACCAGTAAACCGTTTGCGTAAAATCTTCTGTTACACCTGTCCCAAATTTAAACATCACTGCAAGGTTTAACTGTGCTTTAGTATCACCCTGTTCAGCAGCTTTTTTGTACCAGTAAACGGCCTCTGTATAATCCTCATCCGCACCTTTGCCGAATTCATACATTAGTCCAAGGTTCAATTGGGCGTTAGCGTCACCAAGCTCAGCAGCTTTTTTGTACCAGTAAAAAGATTGAGTATAATCCTCTGCGATGCCTTTACCTTTTCTATAAATAATGCCGAGATTTAACAGCGCCTTTGTTTCACCCTGTTCCGCTGCTTTTTTATACCAGGTAATTGCTTGGTTGTCATCCTGCTTTACACCTTTGCCGTTTTCGTACATCCAGCCGAGACTGTTCTGCGCTTCCGACTGTCCCTGCTCCGCAGCTTTTTTATACCAGAGCACCGCCTGTTCGTAATCCTGCGTAACTCCTTTTCCATACTCGTACATAACCGCAATGTTCAACTGCGCGCCTGCAACTCCCTGTTCAGCCACTTTCTTATACCAGTAAAATGCCTGTCTGTAATCTTCTGCGATGCCTTTACCGTTTTTGTATAAATCCCCAAGACTTAACTGAGCTTTTGTGTCACCTTGATCTGCTGCTTTTTTGTGCCAGTAAACAGCTTCTGTATAATCCACCTCTACACCTTTACCGTTTTCGTAAAGAGCTCCGAGACTGGTCTGTGCATCTGAATGACCTTGTTTGGCTGCTTTTTTGTACCATTCAGTCGCTTGTGCGTAATCCTCTTCTACTCCTTTGCCGAATTCATACATCTCTCCTAGATTAAACTGAGCAACCGCACTTCCCTGTTCTGCGGCTTTATTGTTCCAGTAAAAGACCTGTCCGTAATCCTTCGTAACTCCTTTGCCGAATTTGTAAATCAGGCTCAAATTTAACTGAGCTATTGTATCTCCTTGCTCCGCAGCTTTTTTATACCATGTAATTGCCTGTAAGTAATCCTGTTCTACTCCTTTACCGTATTCGTACATCCAGCCGAGATTTGTCTGCGCTTCCGCAAAACCCTGTTCTGCAGGTTTATTAATCCAGAAAATTGCCTGTGTGTAATTTTCATCAACTCCTCTGCCGAATTTGTACATGATACCGAGATTTAACTGAGCTTCCGGCAAACCCTGCTCCGCAGCTTTTTTAAACCAGACAACCGCTTCTTGGTGATCTTGAATGACACCTCTACCTTTATTGTACATGATGCCAAGATTTAACTGGCCCTCTGCCTGTCCCTTATCGGCTGCTTTTTTATACAGCAAGGCAGCTTTTGTATAATCCTGTGCTACTCCTTTTCCGTTTTCATACAACCAACCCAGGTTAGTCAGAGCCGCGGAATGACCTTTATCGGCTGCTTTCTTCAACCAGTAAACCGCTTGAGTGTAGTCTGTCCTTACTCCTTTACCATTTTTATAAATTATTCCAAGGTTTAACTGTGCGTTTGTATTGTCCTGCACTGCAGATTTTTCAAACCAGAAAATTGCCTGTAAGTAATCCTTATCAACTCCTTTTCCACTTTTGTACATGATGCCGAGATTTAACTCCCCTTCAGCCTGTCCCAGTTCAGCAGATTTTTTATACCAGCCAACAGCTTTTGCGTTGTCCTGCTCAACGCCTTTCCCGTTTTCGTACATCCAACCGAGATTTGTCTGAGCAGCAGCGTTATCTCTTTTGGCAGATTTCAGGTACCAGATAAAAGCTTGTCCGTAATCCTTTTTCACACCTTCACCGTTTTCATACATCCACCCGAGAGCATACTGCGCGCTGGCGTTTCCTTTTTCAGCAGACTTTTTATACCAGTAAACTGCTTGTACGTTATCTTCTGTGACACCTTTTCCGAAGTCAAACATATTGCCTATGTTAAACTGCGCCCGTGGATCACCCTGTGCGGCGAGAGGTCCCCATTCACGGATAGCGGCCGCATAGTCACCTCTCAGATGGGCTTCAAAACCTTTCTGAAATTCCGCAGCCGTCACTGTGAATACAGGCAGGAAGAGACAAAGAAGGAATGTATTGAGACTGCGTGTAAAAGCTAATAACTTCATAATTTGAAAAGATGAAGATGAATTATTTGTATAAAAAAAGACTAAATTTTAGTTAATTGACAACCCAATGTATATCACCATTTAGTGTATTCTGCAAGAATGGTGCACCCGGATTGTTGATGCTAGTTAAGAACGACGGCTCCGTAAAAAAACCGAAACTGATAATTTGTAAATTCGAACTCAGGTAAAAATATTAATAATATTAGCGCTTAACATAAAATATTTTTCTCGCTTCTTAAGCAATGAAACGTTTTGATGATTTGATACTTATCAATCAAAAAATTTTATAACAAATTTCAAAGTAGAGGAAGAATATCTTGCTATCTTAAAAATTTGCCTTGAATGAAAAACTGCCAACAATTATGGAAAAATTATACCTGTTTTGAACTTGACAGCGTCAAAGTCCAGTGTTATTAAATTAGTACTAATTTAGTCCTATATAAACTAAACATAAAATTGTTGGAGCCAAAGGGATGCAGACAAAGAAATCGATTAAGAAGCCGATTTGCTTCGATAACAGCTATGCACTTCTGGGCGGAAGGTTCTATGCAGACGTAAAACCGACACCGGTAGAGCAGCCTGGTATCATAAAACTGAATTACGGTTTGGCTCAGGACTTGGGTCTCGACATTGAAGAGCTTGAGCCGGAGGCATGGGCTGAAATATTCTCCGGTAATCATATTTTGTCAGGTGCTGAGCCTCTGGCCATGGTCTATGCGGGACATCAGTTTGGTAACTTTGTTCCGCAACTCGGTGACGGACGTGCCATTCTTCTTGGTGAAGTAATTGATAATTCTAGTTGTCGCCGTGATATCCAGCTAAAAGGCGCAGGCCTTACCCCTTTTTCTCGTCAAGGGGATGGACGTGCTGCACTAGGTCCAGTGCTTCGAGAATATATCATTAGTGAGGCCATGCATGCTCTTGGTATACCGACAACGCGTTCTCTGGCAGCTGTTACAACCGGGGAGCCTGTCTACCGGGAAAAAGTTTTGCCGGGGGCGATCCTGACAAGAGTTGCTTTGGCCCATGTGCGTACCGGTACTTTTCAATATTTTGCCGTACAGCGTGATGAAAAGGATCTCAGACAACTTGCTGATTATGTGATAGAGCGACTTTACCCTGAACTGAAAGTAGCAGCAAACCCCTATCTGAAGCTATTGGAAAAAGTGCTGGAACGCCATGCAGGGTTAGTCGCTCAATGGCAGATTGTAGGCTTTATTCATGGTGTTATGAATACCGATAATATGGCGATTTCGGGTGAGACAATTGATTACGGACCTTGTGCTTTTATGGATACTTTCAAACAGACAAAGGTTTTTAGTTCCATTGACCATATGGGTAGATATGCATACGGAAATCAACCGTCTATTTTACAATGGAATCTTACACGTTTTGCTGAAACGATCCTTCCATTGATTGATAAAATACCGGATCGCGCAGTCGAATACGCGAATGAAGTAATTGAATGCTACCCTGAACGGTTTCGAGACTATTGGTTGTCTGGTATGCGCCAAAAGCTTGGACTATTCATCTCGGAGCCAGAAGATGAATCATTGATTCAAGCACTGCTCGATACCATGCAGGAGAATGAAGCTGACTTCACACTAACTTTCCGCAGACTTAGTGATGCTGCTTTAACTCAGGAAAATGAAGGTTCAGTGCGGATTTTGTTCAATGATACAAGTGCTTATGACAATTGGGCTAAGAGTTGGAGAGACCGCTTATCCCGTGAACACAAAGCGCCTGAAGAGCGTTTTGAGTTAATGTCTCAGGCAAATCCAGCTGTTATTCCTCGAAACCATCAAGTTAAGCAGGCCCTCGACGCAGCAGAGGAGTATGGGGATTACGGGCCTTTCGAAAAGCTCCTGGAAGTACTCTCATCTCCCTATGAGGTACCAGAGGTTTATTCGGAATATCTGCTTCCGCCGAAACCTGAAGAACATGTTCTTCAGACATTTTGTGGAACATAGAATACAATTTTCTTTTATGATTAAGTGTTAACTTGGAGAATTAGTAATATCAAAGCTTAAAATTTAGGGCTTGACATAGAATATTTACAGTGTAATTTAAATTAGGACTAATATAGTGCTATATTTGTTTCAGCAAAAATAAATTTAAAACTTTGTGAGCTTGTTTTTTTATTATAAATGTTTAATTCACATGTTTTTTTGCGAAACATGGAAGCTGCTGTCTTACTTGAAGTTCCTGTTGTTTGGTTTAAAGTTACCCTAAATTAGTTGCTGCAAAAACAGTTTTAATTATCTTCTTCATATTTCTAAAACCTGAGTTTTCAACTAAAGATGTTCAATTTCAAAGATCTTTCTGACAAAGCAGAAGACTTCAACGCTCAGGACTATTTGCTCTCTCCTGACAAATTTTTTGAAAAAAGAAGGACAACGAAGAAAATTTATGTTTTTGATTTACGGAGTTCAAAAGATTTCGAAGAATCTCATCTTCCAGGAGCCCACAATCTGCCTTTCGAACAATTCGAGGACTCAATTTACCAGATGCCTTTTTCAGATGAAATTATGCTTTACGGAAGCAACAAGAAGGAAACATTTTCCGCAGCAGAGATTCTTTTTGATCACGGATTCGAAAGATTTTATATCATTGATTCCTATGACTCTTTAATGGGCGGTGTTGATGCTTCTTATATCAACCTGAGTTTAAAAGCACAGGAGAATATTTCAAATTATCTCAATGTTTCTGTGGAAAAATATCAGGGGATATTACTAGTTGTTGTTCCAAAAATGGACCGCAAGGCAAACTACAGTATTCAATTCATCGATTTAAAAGATAGTCACCCTGATAGCATTTCAATCGAATATGAGATGTTCAACGTGTTAGTCAGCAAAGATACTATTTCTTACTTGCATGGTACTGAGATTGATTTGGATGATGAAGGTGAACTGGTAGCGTTTAATCCAAGTATGTCCATCATCAAGTTCGATGGTTCAATAGAACAACAGATTCAGCAAGTTCTGGATGAAGATGTTAATCCTATGGTAGCTTCACATGGAGGTGTTGTCAGTCTACTGGAAGTTAAAGATCAAAATCTCTACCTTGAATTCGGCGGAGGTTGTCAAGGTTGCAGCATGATTGATGTTACCTTGAAGCAGGGTGTTGAAGTAATGATTAAGGAACAGATTCCTGAAATAATTGCAGTCTATGATGTAACGGATCATGCAGGCGGCGAAAATCCATATTACCAGCCTTCAGCAAAATAATTCCACAACAACTTATAGAGTTAGAAATAAGGTTTTTCTAAATATGCTGGAAATACAGACTTCTGCTTAACCTCCTAAAATGAGAAAAAACTGTGAAACAACTACACCGATCGGATCTTTTTAGTTGGTCTGTATTTAATGAAGAACGTAACATTGATTTCAATGGGACTTTATGGCTCAGACCTTCTGGCAACATACTGATTGACCCTCTACCGTTTACAGAACATGATATTAATCATCTGAAAAGTTTAGGCGGGGCTGCGCATGTAATAATAACCAACTCTGATCATGTTCGCGATGCTGCAGAAATTGTATTATTAACAGGTGCAAAATGTTGGGGGCCTGTTGCAGAAAAGCATGACTTCCCTATAACCTGTGATGGTTGGTTGAGTGAAGAGGAACAGCCAATAAAAGGCATTGAGGTTTTTTGCCTTAACGGTTCTAAAACACCAGGGGAACTGGCTTTACTGATTGATGATAAAACTCTTGTTACCGGAGATCTCATCCGTGCCCATGAGGGGGGTTATCTGCGGATGCTTCCAGAAGAAAAATTGCAAAATCACGCGCTAGCACTTGAGTCGATAAAAAGAATGGCGTCTATAGCAAGCATACAGGCAGTTATTCCGGGAGACGGTTGGCCTATCTTTAATAATGGACACGAAGCGCTTGTGACACTTTCTCAGAAAATTTAAACTGGGCTGCTCTAAGCAGGTCTATTATTCAACTTCCTCAGAGAACTTCAAATATTGTCTGAGACAATCTCAATTTTTGCCCAGGCTTTTTTAAGATTTTTCAGCACTGAATTTTGGTCCTTTCCTTCCGCAAATATAAAACCCAGATAGCGTCCACCTTCCGGAAGTGGTTCTAGGATTCCACCGCTTTTGATTGTTATCTGCAACTCAGTTATACCCTTCACAGCAAGTGCTGCTTCAGTACCACGAATTTTTCTTAAGATCCCCTTATTGTTAATCGGCATCATCATCACGCCTTTTACCGTTCCGCTAAAATTTGTCTTTTCAATGTTTCTTCCGAGTGCAGAACGCAGGATCAATTCTTCGAGACTCATACCTCCTTTGAATTCAAGGACTTTAGTACATAAGCCTCCGATGCTCCTAGCAGCACATTCAAGAATGAAAATTCCATTTTTATTTATCCTGAATTCTATATGAACTGGACCTTTGATAATTCCAAGTGCCTCGACTGCAGTTTGTGCCGTTTCCAACAGAGACTCTTCTAGATGCTTATCCAAAAGTGTTGGAGTAATCAAAATTGTTTCCGGAAAAGTGGGACCGTCTAGTGTCTCAGGTTTGTCAAAAATTGCTAATTCCTTTAATTTACCGTTACTGACTATCCCTTCAAGGGAGACTTCTTTTCCTGGCAAAAATTCTTCTACCAGCAACCAATTTGCTTGTTCTCCTCCACGTTTTATAACTTCCGCTTGTGCAAGTAGTTTTGACAACATTTCAAAAGCTCTCTTGAATTCCTCAATACTATTGGCAAGCACAACGCCTTGACTTGCAGAGAGAAAAGTTGGTTTTAAAATACATGGGAAGCTTATTTCCTTGAGATACTCCTGTGGTGCCTGGTGAACTGAAAAACGTTTGAACCACGGTGATTTAAGACCGGCATCTTTTAATGCATTACGCATTAGAAATTTGTCTTTTGTCAGTTTGACTGATTCTAGGGAATTGTGTACGAGACCTAAAACTTCACTTAATCTTGCCGCTAAAACTATGGATTCCTCATCAACTCCTAGCACTGCTTTCAAATCGTGTTTAACAGACCACTCACGAATATTATCTAGATGCACCCGCCAATGCTCAAAATTCATTGTAATGACGTTATCCGGATAATCTTCACTAAATACCTGAGACTTGTCTGTTAGAACCAGTACTTTTAGCTCCAGTTTAGAAACTGCATCCATGAACGGACTGGTCCTGTAACTCGCAGAAGGTATGATGAGAATAACAGAGGGATTTGCTTGATTCATTAGTTAGTACAATTAAGCGTATTTGTTAAGACAACTTGGAACCGGAGGTATACCACCGTTTCCTGAATTTTGCAACAAAATTGAGTGTGGTATTTTACGTTAACTATGGTGGGCAACAAAGCCTGTAGAAGAATTGGAAGATAATTGGATTTGGGAAATCCTCTCCTCAACTTTTGAGTTTTACCCCGAAATGGAGTTCGGGGCTAGCACTGGGTATTATGGTCTAATTATGAATCGTCATTTGGATTATGCTCAAGCAGCCTTATTGGTTACATTGGTAATATTGAAACTTTCAGAATTAAGGTGTTATTAATATGTCAAACTTAACTGCTCAGCCAGTCAAGATACGATTAATTCCGGAGTATTTTCCAAGACCGGCGCTGGTTTCCCAACTCCATCCTTCACTGCAGTTACAATCCGGTACATGAGGTGCTTTTTCCGGAGGAAGAACTTTTATCTTACGTCCCTTGGCTCGGAAATCCTTGAGCCCATCCAGAATCTGTTCGCGGAGTATGATCTTATCTTCGATCGATTTTGCCGCAATCTCACCCTTAGTATGAGGGCCTCTTACTACCGGTTTATCGGATTTAAGGTACATTTTTCTCATATCATATTTATTTTCTGATGGAAAACCAGTCGTCTGCCGATTCTCGTTGCAAATTATTTCCAGTCTTTTTAAAATCCATAGAAAACCATGGCAGATAAGAATTATCACTTCCAGCAAAAGCTGACTATCCGTAAATTTACGTAGAAGTCCTAGATAAAATATTTTATTCAATTAAATCAATTAGTAAAACATTTAAGAATTTAGTTTTAAGTTCTCGATTCTACTAAAAAAAACCAACTATACTAATAATCCAACTGGTATTAGTTGTTTTTCCTTGAGATTTTGATTGGTGAGGTGTTTTACCAAAAATTCCGAGTTATTATACGTTTTTCGTTTCAATTATTTCAATCCTGAGTCTGTTCCATTGACGGCAGTGTTGTTAACTCCAATAGTTGTACAGGCGGAGTTAGAAAATTCTGCTAGAATCGCTGCTCTATATTTCTTAGACTCCGGGAGGACAATTGTCCCCCGATGAGTTTTTTCCCAGGCAGGAATCATTTCAGTATTGGACTCCAAAGAAACGTAACCTGAATGAAAAGGCGCAGGGAACTGTCTGGTTTATGTTAGATCTTCCTGAGTCGTCAAAGAAGCGTGTGATTGAGGTGCGGAACTTAAATATTCTTTCTTTTGAGGCTTTTCTCAAAAGCGGGATTTCAAAAGTTATCGTAATCGTAGAATATGCTGTTAATCTAAGTCAGTCCCTTTATTTTACTGTCGACAGTAATCCCGGAAAGAGTAAATTCCTTTTTATTGCTAAGCAGAAAATTGGTAGACTGATCTTGGGTTTCGAGAGTCAGAAAGTGAGAGGGGAAATGTTGGACCGCAGTCTTCTAAAAAGGTGGCAGATGAAAAACAGCCGGTATAAGCGGAAATGAAGATTCTGCTGAAGCACCAAAATGGATGCTTGTGATAAATTATCTTACAGTTTCTATTGGAATTTTAATGGCAATAGCTAATTTTTTTATCCAGTAAAATACCCGAAACGGTTTTCGTTGGCACTTTATTTATTATTTCTTTCTTTACTTCAGTTCAGGACTTGTCCTTCAGAGGATTCTATCTCGATTCCAGCAACCCATTGTCCCTGGAAATTGTAATTATTTTCTTCCATCTGCTCAAAAAACCATTTTGGATCATTTCCTTCAAGATGAATTTTGTGGGCCTGTTTGTCCTTGAATACCTGTGTGTAGAGGAATACATTTTTCTGTTCAGCATTTCTGCAAACAAAAAATTGATCCATTCCACTTTGGTTTTCAAGACATTTGTAACGGTAATCATTGATCAAGATCTCAATTTTTTCGAGATCTCCCTCAACAACTGCTGTGACATGTACGACGTAACTCATGTGTATAAGTTTAATCAAAGATTATATTTGAGGGCTTCATCAAAAGTGCATAATAGCAAAAAATCATCATAACATTTCATTTTGAGCGAAGCGAAAAATCTTAATGATATTTGTGAGCTACTTTATAGAGTAACCAAACTTGCTGCTTTATGCGATAAAACAATTAGTTAAAATGTCTTTTATTCAAAAACTAACGATAGCCGAGTTGAATCTTTCTTTGGGCAGAATTCACTAGCTGTTAGTCTCAAATGCAACAACAGCTTTAATTCTCACTGCTTTAATTACAAGAAAGCAAAACAGGATTTTGTAGTCAGCAGAATGAATCAGCAGAAAAGTTTTAGGCTCTTGCTGTTAAAAAATATCAAAAAGCGGCAGTAATTAAACTAAGAAGCAATTCATACAATTTTCAACAGTATTTCAACTAAGAAACAAATTGACTCCGGTTTACACATGAGCTACATTTTAGCATTTATAACTGTCAGCTATCTGAAAGACGAAAATGAAAAATCGTTATGGATTTGGAGATAACGCACCTGGAAATAACAGCGTTTCTAATCTAACTTCTTCAGCATTAAAAGGAATAGTGAAAACTCTGCCACTCAGAGTTTTGAGCGCAATTGACTTCGAGTTCTGGCAGCACAATGGTTATGTTATTATCAGGAATGCAGTAAGTAGTGAAGCTGTGGCGGCAACAGTAGGGCTGTTATGGGAGTTCCAGGAAATGGATCCAAATGATTCAAAAAGTTGGTATCGACCGCAGTTGCGGGAAAATAAAATGCAGGAACTAAATAATTCCGGCATGGTTGAATGTTACAACAATCAGGTCCTGTGGAACAACCGTCAGAATCCCCGAGTTTATGACGCTTTCGTTGATCTCTGGGATCGTGAAGACTTGTGGGTCACCATTGATCGCGCAAACCTCAATCCGCCTAATCGACATGGACGTGACTTCAGTGGATTTATTCACTGGGATGCAGACACTTCGCTGACACTGCTGCCGGTCAACGTGCAGGGTGTGCTCGCATTATCAGACACTACACATGAAACAGGCGGTTTCCAGTGTGTACCAGCACTTTATCGTGATCTAGAACAGTGGCGCTTAAGACAGCCTGCGGAACGCGATCCTTTTGTTCCTGATTTGAAGGGTTATGAAACAGAATTTGTGCCAATGAAAGCCGGTGAGTTGCTGATCTGGAACTGCCTGCAGCCGCATGGTGTACGTCCGAATAAATCGGAAACTGTACGACTGGCGCAATACATTTCCATGGTTCCGGCTGAGGAAAAAAATGAAACTATTCGTGAGTGGCGGACGCAATCATGGACAGCACGTATTGCTCCGGATGGTTACGCTTTTCCGGGTGATCCAAGAAACTGGGAGCAGACACGTTATCCCAAAGCTGAATTAAGCACTTTGGGAGAAAAACTGCTTGGTAGTCAAAGCTGGAACCTTTAACACCGTTCTTGCACCTGTGACAATTGCATCTTTTACTTGTGAACTCATCTTTTGGCAAAAGTAAAAGAGGACGGGTTTAGAAAATTCTGTATCTCAGTCTCTTTGGAGAATGTTTTTTGAGCTAATAATCTTTCAGGTAAATTTTATAAAATTGAAAAAGTATATATAAAATCAAACAATCATCAATTACTATTCCGGTTGCTTAAGATTCCTTGCAAACAAGGACAAGATCCTATACCAGTGTCTTTCTGAGGCAGCCATGTTATATTTTTCCATTCTGTCAGGAAAGACGAAACCATGCACTGTTTCAGGGTACCATTCTACACGATAATTAATGTCTGTTTCAGCAAGATATTTTTCAAGCGATTCAATCATTTCCTTCGGAACCCACACATCATTTTCTGCACAGCCAAAATAAATTTCTCCTTTTACTTTATGCGAACTTAGATGAGGTGACTGTGCTGAATCGGTGAAGAGTTCAACACCGTGAATGCTTGCAGTGGCCCGGATTCGATCATTGATTGCAGCTGCAGCGGCAAAAACGAATTGTCCGCTCATGCAGTAGCCAAGACAACCCACGGGGCCTTTTGATGCAGTTTCATGTTTCAGCGCTTCTGCTAACAGATGCTGACAATCTTTTACTACCATCTCATTACTAAGGCTGTTTTTGTGTTCAAACATGATCTCACGACTGTTATCTGTGCCTTCATAAACAAACTCTTGGACACGGCGATAATAAAGATTTGGCAGCATGACCCAATATCCGCAGGCAGCAATTCTCCTTGCCATCTGATGGAGCTCTTCTCTTTTTCCGGGAGCATCCATCAAAAATAGAATAACCGGATGTGGACCGTCTTCATCAGGATGAACAATGAAGGTATTCATCTGACCTTCACCTGTATCAATGTTTATTTCTTTTTCCAGCATAACTGATTTAATTTTTCAGATTTATATTTTTAATAATTCACACTTATATATGTATTTGCCACTCATTAAATTTTCACTATCAGATCAGCATCTGTAAAATCTATTCGAGTCTTGAGCTATTGCTACTGTTCTGACAGTTTTCAAAGCTTACTCTATGAACTCACAAACTGACTGCAACATTTGCATGTAGCTCATATTTTAAAATTTAGGATTTTTTCAGCAAGATCCATAGTATAAATGGTTTTTAGCTGAGCATAATTAAGAATCGCATTAACGTTTTAAAAACCCTGAAAAATTCTGACAACTTATTTTCTAGTCCAAGACATCTGAATTAAATTAGCTATGGACTCATTATTTACCTAAAAAATTTCTTCTCTCAAATAAGGACTCTCTACTATTTCTTGCTCATGTTGATGAACTAAATAAGCATTCTTGTCTTGAGCAAAGACTATGGCTTTATGCACAACTCCATCTTTTATATGCAAAGCACAACCGCCATCAATAGCGTTACAATTTTCTAAAGCACCTTCACTTAAAAAATTGTTTAAAGCAGGTCTTCTTTCAGGTTCTTCATCATAATGAGGGCAACAACTTCCTGGAACAAACCCCAGACAATCAATAAATTTTAATTCATCTGCCCATGAATCCGTAATACCGTTTTCGAACCAACAAATTGCTCCTGCACTTACTCCACACATAATTGTTCCTGCTTCATAGGCTTCTTTTAAGATCTGTACTAATCCCCAGTCTTTCCAGACAGCAAGCATACTTTTGGTATTACCACCTCCAACAAAGACTATATCTTGAGAGAAGATAATATCATCTAGCTTAGCTGTACGTTTAAAAAAATCGAGATGAGATGGTGTACAATTTAGTTGACTAAATGTTGAGTAAAAATTTACTTTATAAGCTTCATTGTCTCCTGTTGCAGTTGGGATAAAACAAATATTTGGGTTTTCTTTTTCAGACTGATCTATGATGTATTTTTCGATTATGCCATCACCTGGGTTACGTCCAAACCCTCCACCACCTATAGCTATAATTTGTTTAGACATTCTATGTTTATTTAGTTAAAAAGTATTACTGCGAGTTAGAGCATGACGAGTTAGGTCATATAACTAATTCAGGTTACATCGTTTGCAAAATTACTGGTTTCCCCGCCGGTCGTTTGCAAAAAGAATTACCTGCTTTCTAATTCCATCAGGATTGAGCCTGTTGATCGAAAAATGAAGAGCTTTTAGGTATTTCAGGAATTTCAATATCGAATGATGTGGCCCTAATTCGTCCAGGCTCCTTTCCACTAACCAGCATTCCCTCGTGCCTACTGGGAACTGGATTGGGAGCCAAAGGAATGGCATCAGCCGCAATGAGATTATAGATAAACAAAGTACGAGGATGATTGGTTTGATTAATCCTCGATGCATGGGCAACACGAGAATGCATCAAACACACATCACCAGCTTTTCCAACACAGGGAACTGCTTTCTTTTCCAATTCTGATGCAATATCTTCATTAACAGCACCCGTAAAGACTCCATCTTTCCAAAGGGAATATAATGGTCCTTTATGCGAACCGGGACTTAACATAATTACTCCGTTTGTAGGCGTCACGTTGTCAACAAACACTATAATCGTAATACTGTCATCATTACTGCACGGGTCAAATGTGAAGTCCTGATGCCATTTAACGACAGTTCCTGAACCTGGCATTTTAGAATTAAACTTGGAATGATGAAAACGAACATCCGGGCCAATCAGTTCCGCTACTGCTTGAGTAGCATGACTTGAGCAAACCACCTTCAAGCAAATGGCTGAAATTTCGGTAGGTGATGAGACACGACGAAGCGCCGGCTGTTCTTTACTGTGGCCCGGTTCAAGGTCGAAACGTGGACGTCCATCCAGCATTTCTCCATAAGGCTGCTGATGATTAATACTGTCTTTTACCCAACCATTGAAGTCATTTTGCAAGCCTTCCAACAGTTCAGTGTCTATAGCATTTTCAAGAAGAATAAAGCCCTGATCCTGAAAAATATTTCTTTGTTCACCAGCTAAAACAACCATAATTAGCACTTGACAAATTACAGATCATGAGTATTTTTAACAACTTGATGTCTTGCTCAATTACCTGACATGACCATCCAGGAATTCCCTGCTTAAAGAACAACAATTGCTTGGTTAAGGATAACCCAATAGATACCACAATTTGGTAGATATTTCACTTGGTTTCTTATAGGTGGATTAGTAGAACCCAATATATAACATCAATAGTTATGTTTTACAAGAAGTTGGGAAGATTGTGGAGGGTGTCTGACTGTGAAGAATTATTGTCACCATCTGAGGAAGCAACAAGGCATAAATGCTACTAACTAATTTAAGTAATAATGGGCAGGCTTGTGCTCTCCCCCCGGACCTATATGCTGAACAACGCCCCCTCACTCCTCAAGTTCATACATCTCCAGCATCTCAACCAAGCCAGCGTATAGGATCTCATCTCCTAGAGTAAATCCACAAGAGACCGCCTCAAGTGGATTATGCAGGGGGATTTTACAGTTTAATAATTAAATGTCAAGGTTTATTTAATTATTTTCTTGACAAGAGTCATTATTTTCTGTATTTTCTACAAAGCTCCACAATTCAGTGCGGGCTTTTTTAGGAGTAATGCACTGGTAAAGAGTTAGTTTGGGAATACCTATGTAATCATTTTTGCCATTGCATATAACCAATAAATAGGGAGGAATGATGGGCGTTCAACTTGATGCTCTTGTTGTTATCTTCACAGAGTTTTACTACTGGGTAACAGTAGTTTTCATGTTCCTGATTCACGTTGGGTTCTGTATGTATGAAGTGAGTGTGTCTCGTCGCAAAAATATCGCACACACTTTAATGAAAAATGCGATGGTAGTGCCGATAGTAACGGTTAGTTTCTTTTTCTTCGGCTGGTGGATTTACTTCGCAGTACCGAACGGGCCAGGAATTACCGGAGGCTTGGTTGAATCCCCTCACGCTACAGCCTTGAGTGTGGTGATGGGAACACACATGGGTGGAGAATCAGAACTTGGTGCAGGATGGGCGCGGATTAATGGCGTATTTTGGGCTGCGTTTTTGCTCTTCTCGTGGACAGTGGCTTCCATAGTTTCAGGAGCAGTGATTGAACGCATACGTTCAGGTGCTTTCTGGATTATTGCCGTTATGGTTGGTTCGTTCACCTGGGTGATTGACGCTGCCTGGGGCTGGCATCCCGAGGGTTGGATGGTGCAATTATTAGGCTATCATGATGCATATGCTTCCGGAGTGATTCATGCCATCGGCGGAGGTACCGCGCTGGCTGTACTGATTCATCTTGGTCCGAGACAAGGAAAATTTGCACCGGATGGAACACCACGTGACCTGCATCCGCATAATCCATGGCTTGCAGTAATCGGTTTATTTCTGATTTACACAGGGTTCTGGGGATTTTATGCGGCTTGTAATGTGCCGATATTTGATATCAGCGGAGACAATCCTACTTTCTTCTCTGCAACCACAATTTATCTCACACCCACAACGCTGGGAGCAATCACCTTCAACTTTCTGATGTCACTTGCAGGCGGAATGTTGATGGGCCATTTTGTTTCCAAAGGAGATGCATATTGGACATTCTCAGGCGGATTGGCGGGAATTATCGCTGCTTCTGCAGGAAATGATCTTTACCACCCATTACAAGCCATGGTAATTGCAGGTGTTGGAGTGTGGATTATCTACAAGATGCATTTCTGGGTGGAACGCAAATTCCAAATAGACGATGCAGTCGGTGCGGTTGCTGTTCATGGTTATGCCGGTGTCTATGGTGTAGTTGTGGCAGGTTTCGTCCTCTGGGGCTACCCTTCTTCTGCAACAGAAGGTTATGCTGCCATTAACCCTCTCGGGCAAATAATTGGTGCGTTTATCATGTTTTTCGTACTTGGTTTTATGCCTGCCTGGATTCTTTGCTGGATTTTGAAGAAGCTTGACTTGCTCCGTGTTCCCAAGAATATTGAGTTAGCTGGTCTCGATTATGTCGAGAACAGCATTGTCGAGGAGCAGTTTGGTGTAATTATAGAAGCTGAACGAAATGCAGCAAAAAGCTGAAACTAATCAATATTAAAGAGGAGATAGTATGAGTACAATAACAACTTGGAGTGCAAATCCAACAGATATCGGCCCTATGTACCCTTTTGTTGGTTCAGAGTGGATTTTTCTGGTGATTTGTGTTGCCGGCTGGCTTGTCTGGCATATTTGGCAGATCAAAGCTGAAAATGCCACTTATGAAGAAGAGTCCGGAAAATTACAGGGAGAATCGTTAATCGAGGCAATCGACCACGTTTGGCGGACTCACCGGTCTGGAAAATAATCTTTCAAACTGGTATTGTTAAAACATCAAAAACAGCTGCTGTTTAAAGCTAATTAAATGGTAGTTGTTTTGTGATTTTAATTAGCTTATTTTTTTCCAGGAATCCAGTCAGTTCCGGAAAGTGGTACTTGCGCCATTGCAGCAGACTCTACTGTTAATGCAACCAGATCTTCAGGCTCAAGATTGAGAACATGACTTTTACCGCAAGCACGGGCAATGGTTTGTGCTTCGAGTGCCATTACTTTTAAATAGTTTGCCAGACGCCGCCCTGCCATAACAGGATCGAGTCTTTTTGAGAGCTCCGGATCCTGTGTTGAAATCCCTGCTGGATCTTGACCTTCATGCCAATCATCATAAGCACATGCAGTGGCACCCAGTTTTTGATACTCCTCTTCCAATTCAGGATCGCTATCTCCTAATGGGTTTGTATTCGATTAATCAGTTAAATATTTTTCTTATTCACTGCTATCTTAAAAATTCCAATATCACTGATCTAAAAAAATTATACTCTAAGCCTTATTAGAATTAAGTCAATAAATAAATGAAAGAATTATTACAAATCTTGAATGTATAAAATAATCATAAGTATTATCAGCAATATGAACGAAAAAATTACTTTTTATAAGTGAAAATTTATTTAAATCGCTATAAAATATATTCGATAGCATTATATATCATCAAATTTCGAACTGAATCAACCAAAACCTATTTTTGAAGAAGTGAAACATCTTTCATCACAACTCGGTGCACTGCTGAAATGCATTAAAGGAGAAAGAACGGCCTTAGGACTTCCTAAGCATATTGTTGTGGGTACATCAACCTTTGAGAGTGTTGTTGAGAGTTCCTTACTGTGAATAATTAGTGGGAGATTCTCATGGGAGAAGCCTGTTGTTTATCTTTTATCTTTTATTTCCCTTTCTGTTCATTTTTTTTCTGTTCATTTATCATGCTGCATTTTTAAACTCCAAAAACAGCAGATTCGACTACAATTTAACCATCATTAACATTACTTAAATTTATTCTCTATTAAACAACCCCAAACATTCTATATGAGAAGTATGAGGGAATTGATCAACCATAGTAAATTTTGATAGTTTAAAGCCATTCAGTTTTAAAATTTTTGTGTCTCGAGCCATAGTAGAAGGATTACAGGAAACATAAATGATATTAGCTGCCCCCAAATCTATAGATCTTTGCAATGCCTTTGGAGACAAACCTGAGCGAGGAGGGTCTATGACTAAAGCATCAATCATCCCAACTAATTCAGAATGATTCTTTAGAAATATTCTGACATCTTCACAAAAAAATTCCACATTAGAAAGATTATTACGCTTTGCATTTAGTCTAGCATCTTCTATTGCTGATTCTTCTATATCAACTCCTATAACTCTACACTCTAAACACTCATTGGCTAAAATCTGAGCAACTGTTCCTGTTCCACAATATAAATCTAAATATAATCCTTTTTCCTTTATTCCAGCATAATTTAAAACTTTCTGATAAAGTTTCTCTGCCGAATATAGATTGGTCTGAAAAAAGGAATCTAATGCCACTTCAAAGGATAATCCATTGATAGATTCTAATATTTTTTCTTCACCCCAAATGAGTTTTCGAAAAACATGATTATTAGCAGTATCGCTTACCTGATCATTTATAGACCAAAATAATCCTGCCAATCTATTGCCAAGTATATCTTTTAACAAATTCAAAAATAATTCTTGAAATATTTTGAATTTTTGAGTCGATGATTGATGAGAAGTAGTAATTAAATTAATCAAAAAACGATCCTCAGAAATACTTTTTCGTACAACCAAATAACGAAAAAACCCTTTATTAATTCGCTGGTTATAAACCGGTAAACCAGAATCACGACACAACTTTTCAATGCTTGAAATTGATTTTTCAAAATCAAAATCAAATAACCCTGATGGCTTTAGCAAAGATTCTACTAGAAAGAACTGTCCTCTTTTCTTGGATCCCAAACCATAACCTTCATGATGCCAAATCTTTTTATCCATTTCTTCTGTAAAATACTCATTAGTAATTCCAAAAGAATACTCCATTTTATT
>Ga0066605_10000210_pt1 | contig 37502 bp, 39 predicted proteins | sample SaaInlLV_DNA_10m_FD_60385 | JGI IMG/M metagenome (GOLD analysis project Ga0066605, IMG submission 60385) | Marine microbial communities from expanding oxygen minimum zones in the Saanich Inlet - SI075_LV_DNA_10m | ecosystem: Environmental > Aquatic > Marine > Unclassified | place: British... | reverse complement strand
TATGGAGCAAATAATATTTTTCAAATCGAAAAATATATAAAACCTCGGAATACCTGATGCTATGAGGGCTTCCTTGGTTTTGCCCTCAAATGTGCCGGACACTAGTGACTGTATATATTAAATTATCCTAGTTCAGCATAAATAAACTACGTAAATTTACGTATATATATAAACATATTTAAAGTTTAATATCCCTTTATATTAAGAAAAAGGAATAAAAAGTGTGCGAACTAATTTTCAGAAAGGCCGATTTTCAATAAAGCCCTTCCGGAAAGCAGAGGCAGACCATTTGGTTCTGCTGTGTAACGGTGTTGCCTGAAACAATGTTTGAAAAGGTTAAGAGTAATAATCTCCCCTAATAGTTGTCTGCAGGAAAATTCATCACCATTTTATCAACAACCATGAAACTAGAGGTTATCATGAAAAAATTAATACTAATGTTGGCAGTTTCTTTCCTTGGAATTGCCGGAGCAACCCAAGCAGCAAGCCCGTTGGTTGATGTCGCATGGGTCACAGCCAATACAGGCAAAGCAGGTGTTGTATTTTTGGATTTTCGCGGAAATGCAGCTTATTTACGCGGTCATGTTCCAGGAGCAATTCATTCTAATTATGGTAAAGACGGCTGGCGCGAAAAAAACTCTGATGGTACCATCGGCATGATTCCCTCCGCAGACAAATTAGCGGCTCTTATTGGTGGTCTGGGGATCGGTAACGGTGATCATGTTGTGCTGCTGCCTGCTGGAAATTCATCTTCAGATATGGGAGTAGGAACGCGTGTTTACTGGACATTTAAGGTGCTGGGTCATGATGAAGTTTCGATCCTTAACGGTGGTATGAACGCTTATAAAAAAGCAAAAGCAAAACTTGAAAAAGGCTTGGTGAAGCTTGATCCAAAAACGTTCTCTACACAATGGCGTTCCGAAATGGTTGTGACAAAAGCACAGGTAAAGAAAGCTCTTGATGCAGGTGTAACATTGGTGGACAGCAGAACATATGATCAATATGTAGGTCTGAACAAACATCCAAAAGCCAAGCGCAAGGGAACAATTACCGGTGCGGTGGTTTTACCACAAAACTGGCTCACAGTCGGCGGCAAGGGTACTTTTCGAAGTAATGATGAGTTAAAAAAACTCTACGCTGCTTCCGGTGTACCTACTTCAGGTGAGCAGATCACTTTCTGTAACACTGGTCACTGGGCTTCTATAGACTGGTTTGTCGGCAGTGAGTTGGTAGGAAACAAACAAACTCAAATGTACGACGGTTCAATGGTCGAATGGACAGCCGATGCTTCCCTGCCAATGGAGCGAAAAGTCAATTATTAAATAGATTTTGTTTTTCTCTCCTGCAGTAAACACTAGTTTTTTAAACAAGCCGAAGAAGACCTTGGTGATGTTTGCGGGAGTTCTTTTTATTTCGGGTGCGGTACTACTCAGTACTGCATCCGTTTCTCTAGCCTACGGTGAACATTCACAAAGGCTGGCAGCAAATCTTCTAGTACTTCAGGGTGACTTAAGGCAGTTACTGGAAACGGACACTTCCGACATCCACCGCCATAGTTTAAGTCTCCGAATCGAGGAAAGACTGGGACTGCTCGCTCTGTTGGTACGCTCAGCAAATGAGCAGAATTCTGCAAGAAATACACACAATCCGGAAGAGTTCCGGCAGTTGCTGTTTCTGTTTGGTTCTAGTGAATTTAAACCACTTTTGAGTAAACTGGAGAGTCTTTCCAGAAAATATCCGTTAGTCCTTTCACCTATTCTGCAATCAACTTTTTCACCTGTATTTTTCAAAAAAGCAGAAGAGATGCACCTGCGTCTCTGCTCCGGATGTCACAGCGGTGCAATGGCAGGAAATGCTTTGCCTGCTTTCGACCTTTTTAAACAATCACGTTCTATTTCACGGCTGGAGTTTGCTGCAAGAATGTTGACAGGACTACGCGGGGATCAGCTCACTTCTTTGCAGAATCCTTTGACTGATACAGAACTTTCTGTACTCATCTCTTATTACAGAAATGAAGTCAATGAGCTGTCAAAGTGAGTAAAATATTTTATGATTAATTTACTTTGAAGAACATTAATTAAACGTGGAGGGCAATCATTAAAGCACAATTTGGGTGCCAATGCCCTGATCTGTGAAGAGCTCTGCTATTACAGAGTGAGGATCTGTACCATTTATTATTTGAGCAGACTCAACTCCGTTTTTAACGCAGTAAAGTCCGGCACTAACCTTAGGCGCCATGCCGCCGCTAATTACATTTTTCTTGATCAGCTTTTCTGCTTCAACTGCGGAAAGTTGTCCTCTCAATTTTCCATCTTCAAGAACTCCATCCACATCGGTCATAAATATTATTTTGTATGCACCGAGAGCGACCGCAATACGTGACGCAGTTGTATCTGCGTTTATGTTGTAGGTGACACCATCTTTACCTAAACCAATTGGAGAAACAACTGGTAAAAAACCTTGTTTGAGCAAGACCAGCAACAATTCCGGATTTACACTTGCTATTTCTCCTACATAACCTAAATCAACTCCACCTGCATGTTGTTTTTTACGAGCTTCAATCAACAATCCGTCTTTACCACTTACTCCAACTGCTTTTCCACCGAAAGTGTTAAGGTGAGTAATTATTTCTTTGTTAACAGTACCTGAAAGCACCATTTCTGCGACTTTCAGGTTTTCTGAACTGGTCACTCTCAAACCGTCTATAAAAGAAACTTCCTGCCCTAATTGTTCCATGGCTTTTGAAACTTCAGGACCGCCGCCATGCACAATCACGGGCAGCATACCCAGAGACTGAAGCAACACAATATCCTGGGCAAAGCTGTGTTTAAGTTGCTCATCAATCATCGCCGCACCGCCATATTTGATGACTACTATTTTAGCATTGAAACGCTGGATGTATGAAAGTGCTTCTAAGAGTAAATTTTTATTTTCCTCGGTAAACATCACTATTTAAAGTTACTTTATTTTAATGCATTTAAAAAAACATTAAATTATGATTATCTGCAAAGATGCAGTTAAATTGACTGCACGAAACTAGAAAGAGGCTCTTTTATGAACGGAAAGGTACAATCAGTTTTTGATTGAGACGCAGACTACTTGCGGACTTGAGTTCATTTAAGGCAACCAGTTTTTTGACTGTTGTCTGATAGAACCTGGCAAGTCTCCAGAGAGTATCACCATTACGTACTCGGATAATCCTGTGCCTGACTTTAGGAGCGTTGTTTGAACTTGTTTTTGCCACTATAATCTTTTGAGGTTTTTTACGCCCTTTTGCCGGTGCTTTTACATAAAACCTCATTCCTGTGCGCAACTGTTTCGAATTTGTTAATCCGTTCCAGCTCATCAATTTTTTAACAGTAGTTTTATAGCGTAAGGCTAAATGTGAAAGGGTCGTATTTCTCGGAACCCGAATTATATTTGCTGCGCTGGGAAGTTTAGAGTTTGATACTTTACGGTATCCGATTACCAGCCTCTGTCCTGCCCTAAGCGAATTAGGGCTGGAAAGTTTGTTCCATTTTATTAATTTTTTCACACTGGTACGGTATCGTTTTGCAATTACTGAAAGCGATCCCCCCTTTGGCACCCTGATTCTCTGCGCAATCAGTCTAGGACTTGAAGGTGCAGAAACCCCTCCGACTTCTTTAAAAACTCTCCAGGTTGGAACATAAGTTTTCATCCGTCGATTTACACGTAAAACGGATTTTGAATTCAGTTTGTTCCACCTTGCCAAACGTCGAATGGATGTTTTGTGTTTTTTAGCGAGGTCCCATAAGTTATCACCATTGCGAACCTTAAAGTAGATAGGCGCACCAAACTTTTCCAGTACTCCAGTCACATGCGCCGAGTTGCCAAGCAGAGCATTATAAGAGAGGCTCCATTTTTTTGACGGCTCCGGATTTTGTTCCATGGAAGCCATCAAGTTTGTATGGAAGCGCTGAGGGATATAGAATGAATATCGTTTCTGCGTCATGGGCGGCACACCGAGGAATAATGCCTGATTTTTTTCACGCAACAGACGGAATGACATTTTTGAACGCTGTGCCACCTCTTCCAGCGAAAATGAAACAGGCAAACTCGCTTTGGTTTCATCCATTGCGTCAATCGGACGAACATGTCCTAAGCCGTATTTTGCAGGATTTTTATAGATGACCGCCATCGCCATAATTGCCGGAACGTAGCTTCTTGTTTCACGAGGCAAACGCAGTGACGAATAATTGTGCTTCAAGCCTTTTCGCTTCGCCTTTTTAATGGCTCTTCTGACACGACCTTCACCTGTGTTGTAGGCCGCCATTGCCAGTTCCCAATCACCAAAAAGACCGTAAAGGTGTTTAAGATATGTAATTGCCGCTCTGGTAGACAACACCGGATCACGGCGTTCGTCAATCCAGCGATTTATTTTTAATCCGTAATTTCTGCCTGTTGATGCGATAAACTGCCACAATCCAACTGCACTCTTATGTGAGCGTGCGGTCACATTGAAATTACTTTCAGCCGGAACCATGAAAACCAGATCCAGCGGCATTCCTTCTTCAAGCAACATCTTGGTGATCATCGGCACATATCGGCCGGACCGGCGCATTCCTTTGATTATTTGCTTACGTTTCTTGGTTGTGAGTCTGCGGACAATTCTTTTGACTTTTGAAGTGTAGCGTAGAGGAATGTCGTAGCGTTCACCTTCTACTTTCCAAATTTTGTTACGGTAGAGAGTCCTGGGTAGTTCAGACTGTTTCGCTATTGTGGATTGTTTTTTTACTAAATGCTGCTTCTTTACAAACAGCTGCTGCTTTGCGGGTAGTTGTTTCTTAACAAATAGCTGCTGCTTTGCGGGTAGTTGTTTCTTTGCTAATAGTTGTTTTTTTACAACAGGTGCTTTTTTTATTATAACATCCAGCTTTATCTGCTGACTGCCGCTCCCGCTACCGCTCATTTCAAACATCAAGGCCTGATTACGTAGCGGTGCCGGCTGATATGAAGGTGACGCTGCTTCCAGTCTTGTGTCCAGACTAAAAAAACAGAAAAGTGCCACGAAGCAGCTGATTACTATTTGGTTAATTTGAAATCTCATGAGTGCTTTGTTTTAACAGCTGATCCTAGCCTTGATTCATTATTATGTTGAACTTTTATATTATCAAACGGAACTGTATCTGCTATCAAGTTTAATACTTTTCCTACACTAAGATGAAATTGCAAAGATCATGCATTAATTAAGATATTTATGCTACAACTCAGTAGACAACAAAAATAGTTTGACTATCCTGCTTTCCTTCAAATAAAATAGTGGTGCATTCCATAAAAGCGAGAATAGCTCAGCTGGTAGAGCGCAACCTTGCCAAGGTTGAGGTCGCGGGTTCGAATCCCGTTTCTCGCTCCAACAAATAATCAGATATTTCCCATATATTTACAGTAGTTTATAGTAGTTTTTTAGCTTTATATTATAATAGCTAAAACAGCCCCCCACCATATCCCCCACCATGTCCCCCCACATATTTTAGTTGTTTTGGCTGCTCACTTTTTGCAAATTGAGTTAAAATGTATTTATAAAACAATAATTTTATGAGGGATAACTATTCAATTAGCAGATAGACAGAGCAGTTTTATTTTATACCTTGCCCAACAGAGTAAAGGCCATGCTGAAGTAGCAAGCCTAACAGACTTTGCGGCACCAAGGCAAAGTGCTTTTAATTTGACACAATCGCTAAGAATAATAGCTAAAATCCGGCAAATGAGAAACAAAGTTTATCAAACCGAACTTGCTTCCACTGCTGTTCAGACTCTAAAAGAAGTAATGGAGGACCACGATGCTCCAGCGAGTGCCAGGATAGCAGCAGCCAGGATTTCTCTGGGGTTGGCTGGAGATATTGGAAAGCACTCACAGTCCCAACGAAATTATGAAGAGAACCTGCCTGAAATGACACCAGAGGAACTATCTGCTATTATTGACAGATGGGAAGGTGAAAAGGCTGCAATTGCAAAGGATATTACACCTGTCTGATAAAGGAATATGTACCTTAATTCCTTTATCGAACATATAAAAATAGGATTTTATATCCAACTTTCTGATAGACCAACTACCCCCCTGCCATACCAAAAAATGTCTCAACATATAGATCATGTACTGAAAGACAAAATCGCTATAAAATGAATCTTTCATTATGGAACATTTTCAAATTTTATTTTTTAATTCCCAGTTTTATACTATGAGAGTAGAACAGCTAAATCACCTTACATTATCGAGGAGCTTAAAATATTAAAGTAGGCCGGTTTTTACATTATAGTTTTTGAGATTGTTTTTTAAAAGATCCAACATTTTTAAAACGATCAAGAATTTCCTGACCGATTACTTCCGTAGTATCGAGCGGTTTGCATTTGTTTGTGTGAAGTCCGAACTGTTCAAATGGGTGGGCGTACCCCTGTTTAATAAAACGGCTTAACGAATCAAGGTGGCACGACTCCATGGCTTCAGCATCGGTAGTCACATACAGAGGTTGTCCTGTGACAGCTGCCTCCGTTACCATGGAAAGGGAATCACCTGTAACCACCATAAGATCCGCGACAGCGAGCATCCCTAAATAGGCATCTCTGCCAGGATCCTGCCAATCGTGAAAGGCGAATTCACGATCTTTTAGGATCCTGCGCATGGCTTCCAGCGATTTTTTAGGAGTCCTACGACTATTTGTAAGTACATATGAGGCGTTCATAGTTTCTCCCGCATCATAAATTTTTTCAGCTAGCCGAGTAGCATATTTTTCAGTGAATCCATTGCAATACCTTGTGTTACCTCCAAGTACAACTCCGATCAAGGGTTTGGAGGATTTCATGTAGTATGACTCCCAACGTAATCGTGACGCTTTGAGGGTGTCCTTATTAATTTCATGTGGCACACCCAGTAAGGTAATAACATTCTCCCCTTTAAAATCCGCATGATGAGGAGCAGCGATAATATCAAATAAGTGTAGTAAAGGATCTAGAGGTTCTGGAACGATAGACGCCAGGAAAACATTCAGTGTTTCTTCAAAATATTCTGCGAGCTCAAGTACTGGAGAAATTAGATTCTCACCAGTTCCGCTCAGGAGCAAATCTGGTTTAGGCATCTTCAGAGTTTCTCTCCTATCTCCTAACATTTTAAATAGCGATTCCTGAGAAATAATGTGTATTTTCACAGGAATCTTTTTGGACAGCCATTTAGCGACCCCATATCTGGCACTTAACTCTCCAGTAAAGGTGCTGTCAATAATCCAGATTACAAACTCCATAAGTTACTTTCTCTAAAGTCATCAGCAATTGCTCTCGCAGATGATGCTCCACTTGCCAGGGCTGTCACCACTGCAGGAGGACCCAAACGCACAATGTCTCCCGCGAAGTATACCCCATGGATCGTACTCCTTCCCCATCCGTCCAAAACGGGATACCCTTCATCATCTCTCTGGATTACTTGATCACACGAAACTGTCTCCAAAAGTTCTAGTCGAGGAGTAAAGCCGATACGGAGTTCAATACGCCTAATTTCCCTCATCTCTCTTGGTGATTCTGAGTTAACAGTAACAATAAAACCATTCTTATCTTCGTCAATGGTGTTCAAATTTCCAATAACTCGTTCAAGACGACCATGCAGTTCATGGTTTTTGACCTTTATTTGAATAGATTTTTGTGCAATCGGAGTACTCCTTGAGAGAAGTTGAACCTTTACTCCTGCACCAGCGAGGTCATTTGCTGTAAAGAATGCGTTATCACCACCACCAACCACAAGAACTTTTTGGTTTTTCAAGTCTTGCAACCCCTTGAAATGACCGAGTGGATCTGCATTGATTGCGCCATTGAAACAACGATTTTTCAAGAAGCTGAACGTCTCTTGACCCCTAGCTCTTATTCCAGATGCAATAACTAATGCACTGAAGTTTCTTATATGCTCATCTCCATCTGAGTTAGAATAATAAATGGAAATTCCTTCAGAAGGTTCTATCTTGATGAAATTGAGTTTAATTGCAGTTTCCACCGAAATTTTCTCAGCATCAATATGATCACGATAGGTCTTTGCAATATCATGGCTAGTTAGCTGACTATTACCTAAGATCCAATTGTTTGGACGTTTATTGTCGAGAAGTGCACCACCAACTTCTGATGCAATATCAAATAATTGAGGCTCCATCCCCAAGCGTCTGCACCATAGGGCACATGACATACCAGCAGGTCCTGCACCAAGAATGCAAACAGAAATCATATTTTAACTCTTTGTTCTTCAAGATTAACCAATATGAGCGACCTCTTAATCAAAATTATTTTTAATAATATCCTATTTTAAATTAAATTATTTTTTATTTCTAGTTTCTAATCGGCAAATTATTACTTATCAATATAAGTCTTATCTTGATGGGCACATCTAGTAACCAGATTTCAGTCAATCCTCTATCGAATGAAAAATGTTTGCTCTCCCTTGCTAAGCTTAACAAATTAACTCAGTTGTGTCGTGTATTGTGACTGTTCTGTTTTGGCACTTTTAGTACTATAATTTGAATAGTATGAATGTTGTGATAAAATTAGCTTAATTGTTGCATATAATTCAATCTAGAGATCATGGAATTAAAAGTATCCGACTATATCCCCCACCAGTTTTTATATATTTGATAGAACTGGTTATAAATATATAGTAAAGAGTATATATTATAAACAAGTATATCAGCTGTTAAGCGTAGAGATGAGAATTGAAGAGAATTGAAGAGAATTAATGAGAACAATATATACACTGGTTAGAATCCCGTTTATCGCTCCATATTTCTTGCTTTTTTTCAGCAACAGTGATTCTTCAAACACAGGTAGCAACTCCATATTTCAGGGAAGGTCAAGCAAATGAATGAAAAAACAAAAGAGTTCAAACCGTTCGTTTGCATAGAATCAGTAGGTATTTTTCCTTTTGAGGACGTATCTGTATTGTTGATCAATCACTCCAAACGCACACAGCAGACTGATCATAACGGAAAAACTGTTTCAGATTTAGTGAAGGAAAAAAAGACCTCCTCCTGGCAGACTGCAAGAAACAAATATCCTGGTGATGTACGTAAATTAGATCCTGCAGAACTTTTGACTTTCTGGAATGAAAAAAAATTGTCCGGTCACTTTCAGCAAAAAAGTGGAACTTACGTTGAAACCTTGACTCCTTTTCTGAAAATTAAAGATGACGGGACCTTTATCATGTCAACAAATCTGCATAAGATTCTGGTAGATCTGGAAAAAGGGTTCAACGGCAGGATGCTGCTGATTTACCGTGATGAGGCACTACACCTGGTCATGGAAGGTACGGCCAAAAACGTTTTTTTGAAATCCGGAAACGTTGCCGCTAATCTGACAACGCAATTTCCGGAAAATGAACCTGTCTGGTCAATTCCGCTTGAAGCAAATTTCTTTAAATTACTGAAGAACAAAAATCCCGCAAATTTAGAGTTTCAGGTGATATCAAACAGGCTGCATGTCAAAAATCTCAGTACAAGTAAAGAACAAACTCTTGACCTGAAACCTGCAATCAGTTCCTTTAATTTTGCTTCACGCTGGAATCCTCCTGAAGAAGGTCCGCTGATAGAGACCGTTGTAACCAAAGATGTAATGGTGAAATTACGGGATATCAGCCTTAACAGTTCCTTCAAACGTTTAGGAATTGTTGGTAAATCTGGACAAATCAAAGCCGCGCTTTTCGGTAACTCTCCCGAAGATTTCCTTTTTTTAGGAAATGCAATTGGAAATTGCACAGAAGAATTTCAGGTCGTTTCTCATCCAATGCCGATGCTGGAAGATGATTTCATTATCTCTATTTACGAAAATCATGTGCTACGCTTGAGAAGTCTAACAGAAGATTATGAATGGATGACTTTTTTCGAAAAAGATTTTAGTTTCATTGATATCCCATCCTATGCTGAAACAACAACATCTTCTCAATCGGTAAAATCACAGGAACATCTTCAACTTGTTCAAAACAAGTTGAAAGTTTCTATAGAAGAGAATTCTCCTCCACATATAAAATCCAGAGATTTAGCTAAATCTGGCAGTTAATACTTTGTGAATCCCACTCTCTATCAGCAAATTCACGAAATTATCCGCTTAATTCCTTCAGGGAAAGTGGCGACTTACGGTCAAATTGCAGAAATTGTCGGCAACTGTACTGCCCGTATGGTGGGTTATGCTGCGTCTTCAATTCCTTTGGACTCTGATATACCCTGGCAGAGGGTGATCAATTATAAGGGTGGTATTAGTCTAAGATCAAGTGGTTCTGCTGAATTACTTCAACAAAAACTGCTGGAAGCGGAAGGTGTAATATTTGATCAGTCAGGCAGAACTGATCTTGAAAATTATCGTTGGGATGGGGAGTAATTCATGAAAGAGTTTTGTTAAATTACTTCAGATAACACAGACTTTTTCCGGCAATGATTTCAGGTATGTTAAGCGGAACCTGAAGTTTAAAAAACTCTTTGTTTTTTAGGCATTCAAAAAGGAAACCTAAAATTATTCAGTTACGATTAAGCCTCAAACGTTCCGCCAGATAAACAACAGGGTGGAGGATACGGAGCTCAATTTTATCACTTCGTATTCCAGCACGAATTTGATAAAGACAGCCTGGGTTAGCCGTAACAATGGTACTCGCTTTGGGGTATTCGACCAACGTCTGACGTATCGACTCAGTTTTACGATTCAGAATCGCTGCAGAAAGTTCCGGTTGAACGAGGTTGTATATACCAGCCGAACCGCAACACCAGTTTGATTCTTTTAGTGCTACCAGTTTAACGCCAGGTAAACTGTTTAAAAGTTTTTGCGGATTTTCGTCAACTTTTTGGGCATGCATCAAATGGCAAGGTGCATCATAAAGTACAGTATCTTCATCTTTACTCCAAGGAAGACTTGCTAATAATTCCGGATAAGCAGAAAGAAATTCAAGAATGTCGATGACTTTGTTTTCAAAGTTTTTCCAATCTGCAGTCGACCTTCCTTCTTTTTGAGTTTCGGTAGTTGTCCCGGTAAAAAGATGGTGATATTCCTGCAGTTGAGCACCACAACCTGCGGCATTTGTGATGATCGCGTCCAAATGACGATTTTCAAATGCGGCAATGTTCTTCAACGCAAATTCACGTGCGGTTGTCCTGTCTCCACTGTGAACGTGAAGTGCCCCGCAGCAGCTTTGATTGCCTGGAACCACAACTTCACAGCCGATATGACGCAGTATAGTCAGCGTAGATTCATGGATAACTGCTTCTGAAACATCCATTATACAGCCAGAAAACATTCCGACTCTTAAACTTTCTTTCCGGATTTGAACAGCATTTTCCTGTTTTTCTCCCGTAGGTAAAGGAGGTATAATTTGGTCGGCATGTTTTCGTTTAAATGATACTCCTGAACATTCTGGCAACAAATGCTGTTGAAATACAAATTGTTGAGGCAGAATTTTAGCCAAAATAGTATTAGTGATCAGTTTTGGCAATCCGCTGGCAGCATATATTTTCAAAAACCAACTGGCAGTTATCAGCAGATTAGTGGAACGAAATAGTCCTTTCAACAAGAAAAAACGTAAGAGTCGCTCTTTTAAACTTTGCCGGGTATTTTCTAAAATGATACCACGTGTTTTTTCCAGCAGTTCTCCGTAAGGTACTCCAGACGGACATGCACTTTCACAGGCACGGCAATCCAAACAGCGGTTAAGTGGATCAATCACTGCTGATTCCAGTTCGAGTTCTCCCTCCCAAAGTCCACGCATTAAATAGAGACGTCCCCGTGGGGAGTCTTTTTCATCACCAAGTTCCCTGTATGTGGGACAACTGTCAAGGCAGAGTCCACAATGAACACATTTAAGTATATTGTCAAAATCAGTCTGATGGAAAAGTTCTTTAGTCGATAGCACAGTTTTTTGCGAAAAATTAAGACTCATGCATCCAACTCCAAATCATAATAGCTGGAGGAAAATACTCCTGACGGATCCAAATGACGTTTAAGCCTTTGAGTCAATGAATAACCGCTGGCAACACCGAAATCACCCAAATCCTGCAGTGAATTTTTTGCATTAGCACTGACCCAACGCAGTTTGCTGTCAGGATGAACTAAAGCGGATTTTATTTTTTCAAGATACTGAAGTTGTTCTCTTCTGTCACTGCATTCGTGCATAAAATGAATATCACCGCCGATCGGATGAATGAGTATTTTGAAATTTTCTTTGCTGAATTGTTCAAAAGGAAAGTTTAAAATATTTTCTGTAGCAGCAGTCATGAACACATGAAAATGCGATTCCGGCATTTCCATGACATCACGTATTACAGATAAAAAACCCTCAAACCTGTTTTCTCCGGGTGTGAATTTTTGTCCTGAAAATGATTCCCCATCAGCAAGTACAGTAAGATTTTTTCCAAAAACACTAATGATTTCATTTTCAATGCGATTTCGGTTTGGCTCGTTTCCGGAATATCCTAAGCCTAAATTCCAGTTTGAACCTACTGTAGAAACTGCCTGAATCCAGTCCAGCGGAATTCTGCGTTTGTGAAGTTCAGCTACTTGAGACAACCATGATGCTGAGTTAAAAACCCCAAACATTCCGTGAGCTTCGACAGGTTTTGGCATTACTTTAAAGTTGACCGCGGTGATGATTCCCAAACCGCCCTGGCTTCCGAGCATCATCCGTGTCAGGTCGTATCCGGAAACGTTTTTTACAACCTTTCCGCCGGCATGAACTATTTGGCCTTTACCGTTTATGTATTCGATACCAATAATGCAGTCACGTAATCCGCCCATATTCATACGGTTCGGTCCAAAATCATTGCAGGCCACTACCGAGCCAACAGAGGAATCTGGGAACCACGGATTTACAGGCAGTTGCATACTACGTTCTCCCAGCAATTCCTGGAGTGTTCTGATACTCATACCTGATTCCACACCAACAACCATGTCCTCCGGATCAAAAAAACGTGTTGCGTTAAGGTTCTTCAACGAAAGGAGGTCACTGGAATTTGCAGTAGATTTTCCAGAATTTGCGTTCACAAAACGTGTACCATTTCCGCAAATCCGGAATGCCTGCTTTGTCTCAATGCGGTTTGAAACCCAATTTTGAATTTCCTCAAGTGAGCATGCTTCAAAAGTACTCATAATGCAATTCCTGATTTTGAGGCAACCATCTTGGGTTTATTGAGTGCCAAAATCTGTTGAGGAGGAGTCCCACTTTTTGATTCTGCGCAACGTCCTGGCTGCGGAAAAATCTTGCCTGGATTGAGTAAATTTTCCGGATTGAATAATACACGCACATTTTGCATATTATCGAGTGAATTTGCCGAATATAGTTCGCTCATCCATTCCGCTTTTTCAATACCAATTCCGTGTTCTCCTGAAAGAGTACCGCCGTGTCTAATACATGATGATAATATTTCTTCGCCAATCGCATGTGCTTTTTCAACCTCTTGCGGTTTTTCATAATCATAGAGAATAAGCGGATGCAAATTTCCATCACCTGCATGAAAAACATTGGCCACAGTCAAACCGTGTCTTTTACCAATTGCGGCTATTTCATCCAGCACTTCCGGAAGTTTACTGCGTGGGATTACTCCGTCCTGGACATAATAACTTGGTGAAATTTGACCGATTGCGCCAAACGCTTCTTTGCGAGCACGCCAGATTTTAGCTCGTTCAACTTCATCACTGGCGCGGTTGACAGTGGTTGCTCCGGACTCTTTGAGTAATTTTTCAACAACCTGCGCTTCCTTTTCAAGACCGTCTGACAATCCGTCCAGTTCAACAATCAGCACAGCTTCAGCATCCAGCGGAAAACCCGGCTTGAGCGCTTTTTCAACGGCAGAGATCATTATTTTATCCAGCATTTCCATGGCCGCAGGAATAATACCGTGACCAATGATACTTGAAACAGATTCACAAGCGTCACGAACTGATTTATAGATTCCCAGCAGCGTTACCGCTTTTTCAGGATTAGCCGTCAGCCGGCAAATTATTTTGGTGATAATTCCAAATGTACCTTCAGAACCCGTCACTAAACCCAACAAATCCGGCCCTGGCAGTCCGAAATGATTAGCCCCAAGTGTTACGAGTTCTCCGTCAGCTAATACCATTTCTAAACCAAGAACATGATTGACGGTCACGCCGTATTTTAAAGTATGAGGACCACCTGAGTTTTCAGCGACATTCCCGCCTATTGTGCAGGCTTTTTGAGATGATGGATCAGGAGCATAATGATAACCTTCTGCATTGACATGCTCTGTAATACGTAAATTAATCACACCTGGTCCGACAGTGATTGTACGGTTAATCAAGTCAACTTCATGTACTTCCTTGAAACGTGCCATTTCGATAATGACGCTTCCGTCCTGAGGAATTGCTCCGCCGGAAAGACCTGTTCCGGCACCTCGTGCGATAAAACTGATTTTGTGCTGATGGAGTAATTTAACAACAGAGACCAATTCCTGAACTATTCCCGGGAAGAGCACACCCATCGGTGGAGCGGTGTAAAGAGTCAGTCCATCACAACGGTAAGTGTAGAGGGTTACCGGATCATCCTTGACCCACTCTTTCCCGATAATCCTAACGCATTCTCCGCGGATATTTGCTTCAAATGGCATTTTTCTCCTTTCAATATTTTCCCATTTTTCAAATGTATTAACTTCTTCTGTAAATCTCTGTCAAACAGATTCCCACCGAAAACTAGCATAATTTTATATGTTGCAGCAAAATTGAGTAAAGAATAACTCAATTCCCGTATTCAATCAAGTGGTTAAATAGTCTTACCAATTAACAAATTTACCGAAAATTAACGAAAACACTTGACCATTAGCCGGAGAAAATAGAGGATTCTAGCCAAGCTTAGCTGTTTTAACTACCACCTTTCTGTAGACTGTCACTAAAAATTTATATTTCCAACCCAACCATAAATAAACTACGATAAAAAATAAATGATCATTAAAGCAATCCGTTTACAACGCCGTTTTGAAAAAGTTGCAGAGCAAATTTCTAAATTAGTCAATAAAAAGCTGAACTTTCTTCTTAAAGTAAAATGAGTATTTACGGATATATCCGTTTGAACAGTCACCGTCCAACTCCGAAAGATTTAGGACTAAGAGAACAGGCCAGAGTTATTCGAACGTGGTCCGAAGAGCAGGGTCTGGAGGTCCGCAAAATTTTCCGTGACACTGAATCCAGTAGCGCCAGTCTTGAATTACCCAACCTAAAAAAGCTGATTTCATTAATTGAAGAGGGAAAAGTCAGAGTACTCGTTGTTGCGCGATTAGACCGCTTTACAAGGACAATCCGTCTCCATCAACAGTTGCTTAATTTATTTGCAGAACACAAAATCCGTTTTATTTCTCTCGCGGAAGGTCTGGATTCAAAAACTAAAAGCGGTAAAAAAGTTTTGGAAGCGATCGCTATAATGGCACTTTGGGATGCAAAATTAATTCCGGACCGTACCCGTGACATGATTGTACGCAAACGCGAACTTGGGGAGCGTGTTGGACATGCGCCGTTTGGTTACACATATCAAAAAAAACGTCTCACTCCTTTAACAAAAGAGTTGAGCATTGCTGAGATCATCAGAGAAAAACGCGAGCTAGAGAATTTCAGCTATCACAAAATAGCCAAGTTTCTCAATAGCCAACGTCTGCGTGCCAAACGCGGTGGGCGCTGGTATGCAGAAACTATCAAATGCATTTGTGAAAATCCGCTCTACGAACGTTCCTCTTCCTCAGGAAAAGGCACTGTTTCACGATAAGGTGAATGAGGTCTGAACTCTTCAATACCTCTACTGATCGCCTGTTTTTCTTCTTCCAAAAATTTAGCAATTGAATTGCGGAATCCTGGATGTTGTAGCCAATGTGCACTGTAGGTAAGTTCTGGAAGGAATCCACGCTGAATTTTGTGTTCTCCCTGAGCTCCTGCTTCAAACAAGCTGATTCCATGGCGGATTGAATATTCTATCGGTTGATAGTAACATAACTCAAAATGCAAACTACGATAGTTTCGGTTACAGCCCCAGTAGCGTCCATACAAACAATTACCTTTTTTAAAATTGATTGTTCCTGCTACACATTCTCCTTCTGCATAAGCCAAGATCAGCACCATACGTTCGCGCATTTTCGTATAAAGACGCTGAAAAAAGTCTGCTGATAAATACGATTGCCCCCATTTTTTATCAGTTGTAGAGAGGTAAAAATGGAACATCTTGTTTATATGCTCTGGAAGTATCGCTTCACCTTCAAGCACTTCCACGTTGATCATTTGCTGCTCTATTTGACGTCGTTCCCGTAAAATTTCCTTCCGGCGTTTACCTTTTAAGGTTGTTAAGAAATCAGCAAAATCACGATAATTATTGTTTTTCCAATGGAACTGAAAACTGTGTCGGATGAGGAATTCCATTGCAGTAAAAGCCGGCAACTCTTCTGCTGTGATGAATAAAAAATGGAGAGATGTACACTGTCTGTCGCGCATACTGGCTAAGGCTCCTTCCAGCAGTTGCTTGCGGACATTTTCCGTATCTGCGTCAGGATGCACAAGCAGTTTACCACCTGTTGCAGGCGTGAAAGGAATTGCTGAAACAAGTTTTGGATAGTAATTCAGACCATGCTGTTCATAAGCTTTCGCCCAGCCCCAGTCAAAAATATACTCACCATAACTATTGTTTTTTTCGTACAGACAAAGTGCGCCTTGCAGCTGTTGGTTTTCCCACAAAGTCAAATGACACGGTTGCCATCCGGATTCCTCACCAACGCAGGAACTTTCTTCAAGAGCAGCCAAAAAAGCATGCTCCGAAAAAGGGAATTCGCTTCCGGATAATGAATTCCATTGCGTGGGTGAAACTGCTTTTATGTTAGTTTCAGATCTGAGCTGCACAACTTTTGATATAGAGAGGGTGAAACCGGAATGTGAAATTTAGCTGTAAAGTCGGGAAAATTTGGTATTAATGAAAAGCAGATTCCATTGTTACTGGAGGTCGGACGCACGGACATAAACAAGCTTGTTCTTGCGCACATAACTAACTATTTGTAATGAGGTTCGTTTGATGGAAGAAACATCCTTGAAAAACACGACTTGAAAAGGCACTTCCTGATCTTGGGTAACGCTAGTCATTAATGATATTTTTTGTGCTTCAGTTTCTGCATTTGCATTAAGCAACTTCAAATCACCGGAGTGACGCAGAGACTTGATATCCATAGGACTCAACGTTCCCAATTGTTCATCTGAGAGTACAACTCCAGCAAAAGTAAAGTGGCTGGAAATCATTTGTTGCTCTGAGTCAAAAGCAAATGCCTTTAACTGGATTTTTTCTACCTGATCGGACTCAAAATAAGTATTTCTGATTGAACCTTCTACCACAAATAAAGGAAGCCGGTTATAACCGTTTTCTACTTTTCTTGCTTCAAACTCACCGATAAACTCTAACTGATGTATGTTACCACTCGCCAACTGACGGAAAATTGCTAAGTCAAATATTTTGAGATAACCGCCAATAAAACCCAAAACTGCAATTCCAATAACTGCAAGCATGACGAAAATCACAAATTTTTCCTGGAAACCGAATTTGTCTTTAGCCTGCTCAGTCGAATTATCTGCTTGCGGTTCTTTTGTTTCTGTTAGTTTTATTGTTGTTTGTTTAGTGTCTGTTTTATTCACGTCTGATTGTTTAGCCTTTATCTTTATCGCTGCGGTCTTTTGGGTTTTCAAGTCCTTCAGCAGACTGTTGTCCCATTCTTCCTGAGTTACTATAGGCTTTTTTATTGACGTCGGTTTTCTTTGAACATTTAATAGATTATTTTTATTAATTTTTTTAACAGACGATTTTTTTACACCCAGTTCTTCAAGGATAGAAGTTGCGGTATCTGCTGCAGTTATCTTTTGCTGCTGCTTTCGTGAGATAGAGGAAGTACTTTCTTTATGAAGCTCCTCTGAATTACTTTCGCGGGAATTCAGTGAAAATTTTTGCGGCTTTCTCGCTATCATGATTTTTAAGATATTATTGATGAAATCTTCGTAAATAGTCTGCTTATCCAATATGGATAACAGGTACTGATCTTCACATTAGTTTTTAAAATAATCAAGTCTACGCTGGAAAAGTGAACGTCATGTTTCAACTGCCAGTGATGACTCCAAGCAGGATAAACTGAGGTTTTCTATATTCCTGGTCATCCAACGGAAAAGCGACTTCGATTTTTAAAGGTACTTGAAACAATGATGCCGTATCCACAGTCCATTCAATACCTATTCCAGCATTCTTCCTCAGTTTTGCTTTTGCAGATGAATTACCTTGCGACCATATTTTCCCTTGATCATAAAAAATTGTCCCCTGAATTTTATAGGCGCTTACCAAACCCCACAAAGGTGCAGTAATTAAAGGGAATTTATAATTAAATCTAGAGGCTAACAGATGTTCGTCACTCAAAATTGTATGTTGAGGATATCCCCGTAAGACATTCGGTCCGCCAAGTTGAAATTTTTTCTGCAGCGGTGTTTCACCGCTAGTAGTCGCGTGAGTTATGTCCAACTGGAACAACTTCCTGTGACCTACTCGCAAAGTTTGACCGAAAGATAGCGCGCCCCTGACATAAGAAAAATCACTCTTTAACGCCAACGCGGGTTGCTCATTCCAGATGTCCCAATTAAGTTCATAGAAATCCTTCAGCCTAAAACTGCCCGTATGTTTCAACAGAAAGGTGTTTAATTTTCCTGTTTCAGTTACTTCACTTTCAGTTGAATTGCTGTCTGCAGAAAATAGTGTCTCGCGTGAAAAACTTGAGTGAAATTTGTACTGCAGATCACCCGGGTTGTTTGGAGGTTTGTAAGTCGTCCTGACTCCCTGTGAACGAACCCCTCCAGACTCCTGCACGCTAAATCCTGCTTCCAAACCATACAAACCCAGGTTTTCTCTGTCCAGATTGAACACGTAAAGCCCTCGTTTATTTTTTGTGCCATAGCCTGGAATAGCATATACACGATAGTTATCTAACTTGTAGCGAACTCCTAAACCAAATGAATTCCCATCAAATGTATTGTTGGCAAATCCTGGAACGAGCAGTACCAGTTGTTCCCTCTGTTTTTTCCAATCTAAAACAAAACGAAACCGGTAAAAATTGAATGAGTGATTATTCATCCTGGATGTTTCCAGCAACTTTTCATCGGGATCAAGTGAAACTTTTTCTGGATAACTTTCTGTAACAAACCGGGTAGTTTCCTGCCGTTCAAGACCAGGTAGCATTTTGCGAATTTCTTTACCGTCCTTAGTTCTCAGTGCCACCACAACCGGCATTTTGGCTGCGCCAATTTTGTTAATTATTATTTTAGTTTCATATTTTCCGTTTGACAAAGTCCTGGTCGTTGAATCCTCAAAACTATAATCCAAGGTCTGAGCAGACCTGAACCACTGAGAAAAAAACCATTCCAGTGATCCATAACCGTCCGCGTTGTATGGACTTTCTTCAGGCAGCGGAGGTGTCCTGAGATGAGGCCGATTAAACTTTTCAAATGCCTGCTGAATTTCCTTTATGCTTACCAGTTTTTGCTGATTATTTTTGAAAAAATGCTGAAGACCCTGTTGAAATGCTCTGTGCCCCAGCAAGTACTCCAGCATGGAAAAGACCATTGCGGATTTGTAAGTCAGTGTCTGCAAATATTTCTGGGAATCTGGATTTTTTCTGAAAGAAGACAAGATAGGATAACTCAATTTTGGAGAGATACTGTTTGCCATACTTTCAAAATAATGATCGCGGTAACGTGGATTCAACCAATCAAATGCGTCAAAAATTCCGGTTTCTGGGCCAAACTTGTGCTGAAAAAAACATAAGCCCATAAAAGCCGGAAGGCCCAAATTAAGCCATTGTTGTGTATCTTCGTTACTCCAGACTGATTCTCCAAACCAAAGCTGCGCCAGCCTTCGTGTCATAAATCCAAGAGCTTGCCGGTCCATTAATTCAGCACTTTCATAATTCGGTCTGGGCACCAGAACAAGATTATTTATCACATCCACTTGTTGATATTCCGCTTCTACCTCAACTATCCTAATTGATTCCCATGGTGATTCGAGCCCATAACGTGTATGCATAAATTCCAAAAAATCCGTACTCCAGTTATGCAGAAGTTCGGCTCTGCGTTCATGACCTTTAAGATAAAATGAGGTAATTTGAGAGCCTGCTTCTGCAGTAACATGAACAGACTTTTCAGCAGAAATATCGACTCTTCTTTTTCCTTCAAATTGCTGATGAACCTTGCTGAAAATCAAGGGAAATTTCTTAAGAGGTTTTTTAGTAACAGGGAGAGTCATCTCCTGACCAGCCAACAATTTATAATTTCCAGGCGTAGTAATTAATGTTCCTGCCTGAACTGCTTTCCAACTTACATCAAATGTTGCGGGAGAAGGATTATTGCCTGAAGTTGCCCAGCCTTTCTCTTTGTCAGTTTGATCCCCTTTCCAGCTCAATAATCTTGGATGCCAATTTGCGGTCAGCAGCATACCGTTGACCGTCCCTTCCTGCGCATGTTCAGGAAATTTAGTTGAAAATTCCAGTTGAATTGTTGACTCACCGGGAAAGCCCTGAGTGTCGGGAATATCCTTCGGCAGAAAAATACGTAAGAGGCCCTGTGCTGTTGAATAACCTACTTCTAGATCAGGATTATCTTCCAGTTTATAATCAAGCTGACGCTGTGTTGTTACAGACTCCGTATGGAATGAATTTACTGATGTGATCTTCAGATTACCAGCACTAAAACCTGTTGGAGATTTTGGATCCTCAAGATTATCCTGAAAGCGATTTAAGGAAAATACCGGCACAATTCTATGTTTTCTTATTCCACGTTCATCCTGAAAAAGGAAACGGTTTCCCGGCAACGCAAATAATAATTCATCATCCGGATATGCTTTGCGAGTGAAACGGACTTGCATTTTTCCGACAAGAAGTGTCTTATCGTGGTCATAAGTAACTTCTATTTTATAGTGAGGAAACTTGGCAGAATTCAGATTACTTGCTTCTAAAAGCTGAGGCCTGAAAACAAAATACAGCCCGCAAACAAACAAAGCTGCGAGCGTAAACAGAGAAACAAAACTGTTCCTGCTTTGCATTGCGGATATTGAACCTGTAATTTTCAAACTTAAACCTGAAACCTTAAAATGGCTTCGATCTTCACCAAAATAATTCAAGGTGAAATTCCTTGTGAAAAAATTATTGAAACTGATGCAGAAATTGCATTTTTAGACATCATGCCTAGTGCCTTGGGACATACTCTGGTTATCCCAAAACTTGAAGTTATGCGCTTAGAAGATCTTCCTGAAACTCAGGCCATCTCACTGATGAGTACTTTACAGCAAGTGGCGAAAGCCGTCAGTAGAGCTTTCGATGGAATTGACTACAATCTAATCCTTAACAACGGAGCAAATGCCGGACAAGAGGTGGAGCATATCCACTTTCACGTACTTCCACGTGCAGAAGGAAGCCCCGGACCATTTCGGAAACATATCCAATATGCTGAAGGAGAGATGCAAGAAGTAGGAGCAAGAATAAGAAATTATCTTTGATGATCACAATTTTTGAAAATATTTACAAGAACTGGTTGAGTATGGACTGGAGCAAATTTGTGCGCATTGAACAATTGTTTCAGCAACAGTCTGTGGAAGAACAGCAAGCACGCTGAGGACTTCGAGTCCAACAGGCTGAAATTTTCAATATCGCACTGGCGGTCTTTCGTATTATCAGCGAAAAACTTAGAACTGAACGCTTAAGTATTTCGTTTTTTGGTTTGAAGGAATCTTTATTATTAAATCTGGTTTCAGCAAATATTAAAAAATCACAGGAAGACATTACACTTGTTTTGACTTCCGGACCTCCAAAAAAGTTTAAAATCAGTACATGCAAAATAGCAAAGACAAACGTCAACAAACAGAAGACAGAAAAGAAATTGAACAACAATGCGGATTTATTGGTTTGATCGGCAGACCGAATGTCGGGAAATCGACTCTGTTGAACCAACTCGTTGGTCAGAAAGTTTCTATCACTGCACACAAAGCCCAAACGACCCGAAACCGCATTCTTGGAATTAGGACTGAACTGAACACACAGATTGTTTTCATCGACACTCCCGGGATCCACCGCCCAGAAAAACTGCTTAACAGCAAAATCGTAGCTTACGCAACTGAAACTTTGCGGGATACTGATTTGAACTTATGGATAGTTGAACCATTACCGGCATCTTCTTTAGAGAAAAGAGAACTCTCCTTTTTGCATCGGGAAGATCAGGAAATCCTCAAACTGTTGGCTGGAAAGGAAAAACGGACGGTGCTTGTTTTGAATAAAATTGATACAATACCTCAGGAACAGGCACTAGTCAGTATTGAAAAATTAGCAAAGCTGGCTGATTTTGCGGAGATTGTTCCGGTCTCGGCCCTGAAGTCTACAAATGTCGAACACCTGGTTGAAACCCTGAAAAAGTATCTTCCCGTTCATCCTTTTTATTTTGAGACTCATCAGGTGACAGATGCCTCTGAACGTTTCCTTGCAAGTGAATTTGTGCGGGAAGAACTTTTTTTACGTCTGCAACAGGAAATTCCATATTCTGTAGCTGTCATTGTAGAACAATTTGAAGATGACCCCAAGTGCATTAAAATTGCCTGTACAATTTGTGTGGAACGTGATTCTCAGAAAGGGATTATCATTGGTAAAAAAGGTGAGATGCTGAAAAAAATTGGTACTGCCGCACGTAAAAAAATTGAACGTTTGCTTGGAAATAAGGTCCATTTGGCACTGCATGTTAAAGTTTTAAAACAATGGTCAAACAATGCCCATCATCTGCGTTCCCTCGGATTTAACTAGTGCACAGAACAGATACCGGAATAGTATCAGCAAGCTAACTCACTGCAAAAACAACTAAGTCAGCATTTATGAAGATCCGGAAAAAAATAATCTTAGGCATTGTTCTGCTTGTTTTCGAATATTCAATGTATCAAATTTCAGTGGAATTAGGCCTTGCTTCACTGGTTTTGATCTGTGCGATATTGTGCATCTGGATTGTACTAAATAGAATCACAACGGTTGTTGTTCATCCTGAACTGGTACTTTCTTCTGCACCGTTTCGGGATTCCCCTAATTCCCCAAAAAAAGACATTCTTCCTGTAAATCAAAGAGCATCCGATACTGAAACTTTAATTCCGGGTGTGAACGCAAACATATTTGAACAATTCCGAGAGAAATTAAATTTAAGCCCAACTCCGGATTCTACGCCTTCAGCGGAATCTCTTTCTACTGAGGAATCTGTTCCCTCCTCCGAAAACTCTGTAACCCCGGATTTGCTAACAAAAGCCTATCAAAATTCCGGCATATTCAATGGACCTGATAATTTTTCTGAAGAACTCGATGAAGTAGAACAAGTTAAAGTGACTTTGAGCGAAAACGCAAAAGTTCTGCAGGAAAGAAGTGAAGATGACTCTGAGATCAAAGCTGAAGTTGACCTGGAAGAAAAACAAGAACTTCCCGAAGAAGCAGAGCAGGCAGAAGCAGAAAAACAGGAAAATATAAATAGCCTTAACCTTGAGACTGAAAAAAAGCTCGGCGCAGGTGAAGCGGCACTGGAAATACTTGCAAGTAAACATCAGGCATTAAAAGAACAAACAGAAAGTATAGCAGTGGAACCGCTCGTAGATTTCGATGAAGATCTTTTTGCGGATGAGCTGATTCCGATTCCCGGAGGGGAGACATATACTGAAACTGATCCTGAAATATTCAATGATGAAGATTCGTTTCCACCTTTATCAGATGCATACGGTCTGGAAGATGAGGAGCCTTTTGGCTCTTCTTTACAAAATACAACTCCTCCGCAAGAAAAACGTGATGAAGCTGAAGCATTGTTGAAACTTGCAACAACAGCTTGTGAATCCGGTAAAATGAATGATGCTAAGGCTGGTCTTGAAAGTTACCTCGATATACTCAAAGAACTGGGAAAGGATCCAAGCCACGACGTCCTGCAGTTAGCAGAAAAACTTGAGCTTACGCTGGATTATGCCAGTAGAAATGTAGACGTTTCCAAAACGGAACAGACAAAAAAAGATGATGAAACAAAACAGGAATCATCACTCAAAGTCGCTCCTGAACAAACTAATTATGCAAACGTCATGGATGGAATTGTAAAATCTCTTGAAGAAAAAGAAGCATATGGAGAAGCTTTGCCGCTGTTGAAAGATCTGCTCAACTACAATCGTCAACGTGTTAATATTTCTGCAATGGATCCACTCTACGACCGGATCGAACAAGCTCATTCATCAATGCAGAATGATGAAGAACTGGTTACCACCTATAAAGAACATCTTGCAATCAAGCAGCAGCTGGGTGACCTTGAAGGTGAACTGAACCTGCTTGATTTGATCAGTTACTTTTATGCAAACACCAGTGATCAGAAAGCATCGGAACGTTATCAGGCAGAAAGCAAAAGAATAAAAGACAGTCTGGATAGCAAAATGGAGCTGGGGGAATAAACTTTTTAAGCAGCGGAAAGCAAAGGGATAAATGCCAACACCACAAAGATTTTATTGCTAAAAATAAATACAGCCGTCAGGAGTATTTGAACTGAGATGATGCCCGTGATTACTGGCCGCAAACTGCAGTTCCGCCAATAATCGGCAACTACGTGTACGGCGTTCACGAACAACATAAAATTCACTGATACGGGGGGAAGTATCAGATTCAAGGTGTCTGAACAATTTAATTGCGACAATTGTATGCCTTTCAGCCAGCTTCAAATATCGCGGCTGCAGACCGTTCTGCCAACTGTCAAAATAATTTATACTCCATCCCATGTGACTGTCTCCTTCACTCAACCTGTTGCGGAAGGACTGACCTGGAAATTCAGCAGTACTGCCTGAACAAGCCGTCAGGAAAATAATTATTGTGACCGGAAAAATAAATAATCGTATTAACATTTGAATTGATTGACTGTTATGTCCTGGATATAGAAGTCCCAGCTCCATGAATGACTTATTCATTAGCTTGCTTTACAAGAGCAGGATACCCATCTATGTTGAGTATCGGCTCTTCTCCGAAAACCTTTAATACACTCAGACACTTTGCTCCAGCTGAAAAAATAGTTGCCTTGTTCAGAACTTTAAGTTACTAATATCAAAAATTATATGCTGAAGAGTTAATCCTCTGTAAAACTTAAATGGCCAATAACTTGCAAATTTAGTATTAGACAAGATAACACACAGCTCTTATTTACAGAATCGAACAGGTTATGGAAAATAACAAAATTTTGGCAATTGGCGGAGGGAAAGGCGGCGTAGGCAAAAGTTTTGTCGCGAGTAACCTAGGTATTTTGCTGGCTCAGAGTGGAAGCAAAGTCATCCTTGCCGATTTGGATCTAGGCGGAGCGAACCTGCACACCTGGCTTGGAGTTAACAATCCCTCAAAAAGTCTTTCCGATTTCATAAGCAGAGAAACTCTCAATATTTCCAAATTGTTAGTTCCCACAAATATTCCGGGTTTGAGCCTGATCAGCGGGGCTAAAGACGGAGTTGAGATTGCGAATTTAAAATATACTCAAAAACGTCGTTTCCTTTCTGCTCTGAGAAATATGGATGCGGATTATATTGTGATTGATTTGGGGGCGGGAACATCCTATAACACAGTTGATTTTTTCTTGCTGGCTGATATTCAACTCATGGTTGTGATTCCGGAACCTACTTCGATTGAAAATGCCTATCGCTTCATTAAGAACTCATTTTTTCGTCAAGTTTTCCATAATAGTAAAAAATTTGGTTTAAAATCAGTAGTAACCCCGATTCTGCGTATTGACAATCCTTACAACATTACCACTCCCAAGACACTCATTGATTATTTTAACAAATTGGGTGGTTCAAAGACGGTATTTATTGAAGAGCAACTGCAAATCTTCATGCCTAAAATAATCCTCAATCAGGTACGTACAGAAAAAGATAAACTGGTTGGTCTGGCAATGAAAGATGCCTGTTCAAAATATTTTAATATAAACATGACCTTCCTGGGTTATATCTCAGAAGATGAGTCTGTCTGGAAATCTGTGCTGAACCGTAAACCGTTAGCTGTGGCTTCCCCTGACAGTGTGCCTATGCAACAGCTGAAAACCATCTGCTCCGATATTTTGCTGAAAGAGACTGAGTTAACAAGTAAAAACAATCTCTTGTCAAAGTTGGCGCAATGACTCCTCGCGAAAACTCCCCCATTCATGAAGGGGCAAGTTATTATCAGACTCTTAGTGTGCCGAGCACGGCTACTTTAGTTGAAATACGTAATGCATATGAGGAAAAACTTGAAGAGGCTCACCTCGAGGCATTTGCAGCTTATTCTCTTTTTCCCGAAGAAGAAACTGAACTAAAATTACTGCAGTATGGACAGGCTTTCGTCACTCTGGCAAATCCAATCGCCAGAGCAAAATACGATGACGAATTACAGCAGGAGACACCTGATGCAGAGCAAGCTGATTTTCGACAAGATGGTTCTTCAATCTCTAAACCAATGCTTGCAGAAAAGACTGCAGGCAAAAAAACTGAAACTGCTCCCTTTACTCATAAAGCTAAAAACAAACAAACTGAAGAGAAGCTTGAGCTAACGAAAAGCGCACCCAAGGAAGTTGTTGGACAAACCCAGGTTGAGAGACAGGATTTTTACCTCAATCTGGCAGTTAAAAATGAATTGACAGAAGAAACGCTTGAAGAATATTACTCAAAGCTGAGAGCACATGGTGGTCAAGTCTTTTTCAATGGGGCAGTTTTAAAACAAATACGAGAGTTAAAATCAATTACACTGGACGAACTCGCAAAAATAACCTGCATCCGCATCACCTATCTTAAGGCAATTGAAGATGAAGATTTTAAAAAATTTACATCAGAGATTTATTTAAAAGGTTACTTAATTTGTTATGTTGAGGCCATGAATTTACCTTTAGAGCAAATCATAGAAGAGTATATCCACCTTTACAATAATCACCGTGAGGCTGAAAAAGGTTGAAATGTTTTATGAAGGTATTTTACAATTGAAGATCATCATGTGGGCTGCTGAATTAAAAGCCAAACATATTTTAGGAAAAATCAAAGCCGGAAATAAGCCGGGTTCTGTTCTCACAGTAGTGAGCCATGACCATTTATCTGGGACTACCGTTACCGACAGCCTCTAGCGTCCTACCCGACCGCCAGGCGGGCAGCCTGATCGCGGTCCTATTTGGACTTGCAACGGGTGGGGTTTACACTGCCAGTTTTGTCACCAAAACTGCGGTAGGCTCTTACCCTGCCTTTTCACCCTTGCCTGTGTTTCCGGAGAAACCATCGGCGGTATGTTTTCTGCTGCACTTTCCATCGGCTCGCGCCGCCTGGCTGTTAGCCAGCACCCTTACCCTGTGTTGCCCGGACTTTCCTCCAGCCTTCAGGAATCGTAAACGATCCTGAAATCAGGCGGTCACGTATCCGACTTTGATGATTATTAAACTAGCACCATTTTGAATAAGATCAAGCAAACTTATTTTTAACACTCAAAAATAAACCCAGATGAAAAACAAAGGAACAGTATCTCAAGCCAAAGATACTACTAAAAAAAGACGAAAGCGTTTACGCGGATTCAGTTTTATTGAAGTAATGGTTGTGATAATTATCCTAGGACTGCTTTCCAGTATTGTCGGAGTATATCTTTTTGATTCTGCGGAAAAGGCAAAAGCAGATGCGACAAAAACCCAGATAAAGGGTTTGGAAACCGCGCTTGATCTATACCGTCTGCACAATTCACGCTATCCCTCAGCGGAACAGGGACTCAAAGCCCTGCTTGAAAAACCGGAAGTGGGGGTGATTCCGAAAAACTGGAACGGTCCATATTTACGCGGAAATAACTTGCCTGAGGACGGTTGGGGTAGTCCCTATCGTTATCTAAGCGTGAACGGTAAAAATTATGAAATTATTTCACTTGGAGCGGACGCTACTGATGGCGGAACGGATTTGGATGCTGACATCAATTCAAGCGAACTGTAGCACGCATTCAAAGCTCAAGACTCATAACTCTGTGAGGGGCTTCACATTTCTGGAAATCCTGGTGGTCATAACTTTGGTCGTGCTGTTGATGGGCATGGCTGTACCCCAGTTTTTCGCTATGTTTTCAAAAGCACATGAAGTCGAATATAAGCATCTTAAAATTGTCCTGAAAATGCTCCGCAACGATGCTGTGCTTAAAAGCACTTCATACTGCCTGCTCTTTGATTTAAAGAATCAGCAAATGAAGGTCTCTGCAGAGGATCCGACAGGAAAATGCAGTGAAGAGTTTTTGCAAGAACCTAAGCTACTTAAAACGCATATTTTTCCAGAAGAGTTCAGTTTACGTGAAGCAAAACCGGCAGAATCGAATTACCTAAGTTCAGGGGCGGCGGCAGATTTACTCGAAGTTCATATCAACAGTTCCGGATTTGTAACACCATTTTTTCTGCAGTTTTCCGAACCTGATTCTTCAAAGTCCTGGCAAATTGAAAGCAGGGGTATAATGGGTGAACTAGAATTGAGTGAAAGATGAGTAAAATACAATACCATAAATATCCGGAACACCGCACTATAGAAGATAGCTCAAGACTCTCTCCGCACATAATCCCACCCAACTTTGCTATTCCAGCTAATAATCAAAGTCCTGTTGTAAACAATAGACTAAACTCAAAAGTACGCAAAAAAGGTTTCACTGTGTTGGAGGTGCTGGTTGCACTTTCGATTCTGGTACTCACATTAATGGCACTATACCAGTCTTTTTCCACATCCATTTTTGTGCTTTCTTCAACCACAAACTTGTGGAAAGCTATGTCTCATGCTCAAAACGAATTATTAAAAACAGAACGCGCAACCAAAGCGCCTCCTGTTTCGCTCAGTCAGGGTGAGTTTGAACTAGAGCATGCTATGAACGGTTTCACCTGGAAAAAACATATCAGTGACACAACACCTCTGCCCGGAATAATGGTGCGTCAAGTCAACTATCAATTACTCTGGAACGAGGGAAAAAACACATATACTTATGATGCAGATATTTACGTCAAACGGGAATAAATTCCGGAAAACTCAGCAAGGATTCTCCCTGCTGGAGTTGTTGATTTCTATCGCTTTGCTAGGACTGGTGATGTCACTGCTTTACGGAGCGTTTTTCCAGATTTCAAATTCCTCTCTGCAGGTAAAATCCACGCTGGAAACACGGCAGGAATTAAGGTTACTGATGAAAATGGTGCTTGATGATCTGCAAAACGTTCAATTCTTAAAGCATTTCGCAGAATCCGGACAAAGCACAAATCAGCAACGTGAATCAGGAATGATTGCAGAAATTAAACTTGGACCGGAAAATCCTGAAACAGGAGGACTTGAAGAAGTCAGCAGCCTTTATTTTCACACCGCAGCCAAATCACGTTTCTATCCGGAGGAGAAAGAACAAGATCCGGAACTACATGAAGTGAGTTATACAATGCAGGAAAATTTAGATACAAAAACCTGGGAGTTTGTCAGGCGTGAAGATTTTTATCTCGATAACAATCTCCGCGAAGGCGGAAAAAGTTATGTCTTGTCTGAAACAGTCACTAAGTTTGAGTTGCTGCTCTTGGAAAGCCAAATTGAACTGGCAGGAGGAGGCAACCAGGAAGAATGGACCAGAGAATGGGATTCTGATGAAGAAAATTGTATCGGGACTTCCCGTGGTACTCCATTCTGCTTACCACGGGCTGTTAAATTAACCATGGCCCTGAAAGATGAGCGTGGTAATACAGTGACAGACTCACAGGTCCACAATTTATGCGTTCCTCCCTGTAATCCTGAAATCTTTAAGTAGCAACTGTTTAGGAGCCGAGAATAATTATTGTCCTCTGTAATTTATATTAGCCCCAACCACTCCACACTGCCTTTACCCATTCTGCTGATTTCTGGAGTTCCGTGACTGAAATCTATAATGGTTGAATTTTCCGCAAAAATAACACCTCCGTCCACAATCAGATCTACTTGTTTTTTATATTTTTCATGCAATTCGTGAGGATCATCGTACAACTCGTCTGCAGAAATTCTCAAACTGCTACTGAGAATAGGATGCCCAAAGGCAGAGACGATTTCGTTTGTAATAGGATGATCCGGCCAGCGCAGACCAACTGTGCTTCGAGGAGTGAGCATCATTTTAGGGACAATCTTTGAAGCCTTAAAAACAAAAGTATAAGGTCCTGGTAACTTCCGACGAAGCAGTTTAAAAACGTCGGTTGGAATTCCCTGAGTATATTCTTGGACTTCAGTTTGATTTGCGCAGATGAAAGTCAAAGGTTTTTTCTGATTCATCTTTTTTATCTGATAGATACGTTTCATCGCTTTTTTACTGAAGATACTGCAGCCTAAACCATAAACTGTATCAGTAGGATAAATTATTATTCCATCATTTTGCAGAACATCCACGACTTGTTGAATAAGCCGTGCTTGTGGATTTAGCGGATTAATACTTAAAAGCATTGGAATAATTATGAAGGAGAGATAAAGATCAAAGACTCAGAAACTTTGTTACATTAGTAATTAATAAGCATGTGAATCAAAGCATGAGGACTTATTAAGCATCACAGGCACAGACAGATCAGTTGTAAATCAGCACTCTAAAATTCCTCTGCAGGTACAAACACAAATTACTGACTCTGTTTGCGCTGGATTATTATGCAACTCGCAATCACTGACTATTGCTAATTACCAAGAGAACCTATTGACAAGGGATAATTAATAAATAGAGTTGGCGCAATTCCGTCTTCACCTTTTGCCAGGTCAAAGCGGTAAATCAACCCTGATATAATTGCACGGAATCCAACACCAACAGAGGATTTCATTGTTTCATGCAGTCCTGAAACATCATCTGAGACACTGCCTGTTTCATAAAAGAAAGAAGTCTGGAGAACTGTTCGTAATCCTCCTAGAAATATCCAGTTAATTGGCGTTCGTTTTTCTGAAAAATTAAGCCGGTATTCCAAAACATAGTTTGAACTATTTGCTGCGTAAAACCGACCCTGACTATATGCACGCATCCGATTAAGCCCCCCCAGAGCAGTTGCCTTGGAGGATTGGTTCCTTTTAAGCCAATAATTGATTCGTCTTGTTTCAACTGTATTGCAGTCGTCTGTCTGTTCTGCTAATTCACAGCTAAGACCATATTTATTTCTTAATGAATTTTCATCCACTAAACCGCTTGTGGTGATGTTTGAACGGGATTGAAATGCGTTAAACAGAAGAGTATGAGTTTCAAAGAAGGGGAAATAGGCGGTTATATTAAGATCTTTAACTGCATAATCACTCAAATAATTTTGCTCATAATTTGAGTTCGTTTGCAATAAGCCAATCCGAAGTCCTTCGCTGGGATCTAAATGATTATCAGTGAGATCAAGCTGAGTTCCAATTTCATAATCAATCCAACTGCGTTCAGGCGATTGGACATTGGAAAATTCATTACCGTCTACATCAAATATTTTTTCTACCTTTGTTCCTCCTGCGGAATATCTGAGAAGAAATTCAAGACGTTGTTTGAAATACTGAGATTGAAAAGTAACAAAATTACTATTGTACTTTTCTAATGTCTGATAGTAATCTTCTTCCCCTGAATCAATGCCACGATCATATGACCTGAATGGCATATAAAAATCTGTAAGCCCAAGAGAAAATAATAATTTTTCTTTAATCAGAGGAAATTTTGAAATGGAAAACAGACTTACTTCAAAATCTCCCTTAAAGAAAGTTTTAGCCATCAGGAGATCGGTGTTTTTATAAACATTTGAAATTGATGCCGCAATCGGCACCCCGGTCCCTATCCCTTCAACCACAATAGGCAGAGGAGCAACTAGCCAACCTATTTCATTATCTGCATCCGATGTTGATCTCTCCGGTGGAAAATCAATAGAAAAAACTATTGAAGGCAGCAAAAAGAAGCAAAGAAACAACAATCTTATTTTTCTGTTCAAAAATGATCCATTGCCGAATGCAGGCACAGTAATTACAGTAAGTATCTTTGAAAATAATTTATCCATTTTCTATTGCCTTAATTTTCTCAGCTAAAACATATAACAGTTTGGCCTGTATTTGTAATATCACCGGCCCGTTTTACTAGACCGTTAATAGCCTTCAGTGCTTTTGAAAGCTTATCAAGCCCTTTTTTCTTCGGTCCTTCTTTATTTACTGTAGCAGCAATTATGATTTCAATTTGAGTACTTCGCGTTGGGAGCATCTCCTTTTGTTAGGTTAAGGCCACTCAGCAACTTGGAAGACAATTTGACCTTAGTCAAATTGTTGATCTCCAATTTAAGTTTATTTTGTTAGCTGCCATTTTATTTACCGGTTTAGTTTATCATGCTATCGTATTTTTTTACTGTGTCATTTCTTTTGAATAGAGAATTATTTTTAAGATCTGGCTAATATTATTAAAGTTTATCTCTGATGTTGAAACAACAAATTGTGGAGCAATAAATATTTACGAATTCATCATTTATGTTCCGGTAAAACAAATTGGGGTTTTCTGCCTGCTATTCCACGTAAAAGACGTCCTAATAAATCGGCCCCAGTGATGATCCGTTTTTCCGTATTCCAACATAAAATCAGATCATTGTCAATAACGTCATCTTCAGAGTGTTCAGGATGTACTCGTAGTTTTTGAATTACTTCACCCAACGGTGTAACCGCATCTGAGACCACAATCGGACGATGACAATAGGAATAAGGCCGAAAAGGTTCAACCCCAAATAACGCGTCACGTAAAAACAAATCCGCATTTATCACCAATCCGGGCACACCTTCTTTTGAAGTCAAAATCACCCATTTTTTCCCTGATTCCTGTACCTGAAGCAAAAAAGGATCATCCGGATTTCTTTGAAATGCAGGAAAGACAGGCAGATCAAATTCTGTCTCAAGAGGAATAATACTGACAGGATCAACCAACTCTCCCTCATCTCCTACCGGCAAATCATCTATACTTAAAAAATTAAGTGCGCCTGTCCCTTCAAGACGGCTGATGTCAGAATCCCGCGATTCCATATGTTTTTGGAGCATGATGCGGAAATCTTCCTCTTTAAAATAAAGAACACCTTCTTCCCCTAGCCATTTGTCCAGCAGCAACGCAGTTGGTTTACTTACCGGATACAGGATAAATCTATAAAATTTTATTACCGGAACCAGAATAATTCCCATTCGCAATGCATTTCGGGAAAAATACGCCTGTGGTAAAATTTCACCAAAAAGAGTGATGCAAATGGATGAAAATAAAAATGCCCAAAGTCCAGCTAGGACTGAATCTGTTAAGAGAGTCAAAAGGACATTGATGCTTACATTGCCCCAGAGCAGGGTTGTCAAAAGCAAATTCGCGTCCTCTCTCAGTTTGAGAACTTGAACAGCAGCCTGATTTCCTGACTCAACCTCTATTTCAAGCTTCAAGCGGCTCAAACCGAATAACCCCAGAGTCAGGCCGGAAAATAAAGCAGATTGAGTTAAACAAAAGAAAATACCTACCAAAAGGGCTAGGTCCATACGAAAGTAATTTAGTTTTTAAACATTTACATGATCTGCATTTACAATTAAATATGATTGATACATTAACAGCTCTTATAAAGTTCTCAAGGTTTTTCCGTGTGAACACCTCCAATATTAGAAAATATATTCAATGCATAAATTGGACTCCAAAAATGATAAAAAGTACTTAGGGTGTAGTTTCAATAATACGGAGACACCCATGGACAGAATAAAGTACTGCAAGAAATTGAAGGCTCGAATTGGGCTTGCTCCAAATGAAGGTTAAGCAAAGAAAGCAGGATTATCCTCCTACATTTGGTGCACATGAAAACCAAATAAGTATCTGCATGAAGCAGTTGCTTGATGCCTTTCCTGCTGCTTTTTGCAATGGGGAGGATAAAGACACTGATAAAATAGAGATGCCGCAGCATGATGAAGGCATATTTGAACCGCAAAGGCATTTATGTAAACCGCAAAAGGATCCAACGCTTGATGGGTTTAATGGGCATCGAGTCAGTAGTCCAAGCCGAATACCAGTATGCAATGCAAAGGACATAAGGTGCATCCTTATCTGCTGAAAAAAATATCGATCACCGAACCCGCTCAGCTGTAGTGCTCCGACATGACTTACATAAGTCTGAATCACCACTTTGTTTATCAGACAGCATTAATGGATTGTGGTAGTCTCTATATGTTGTCCTGGGAAGTCTATGTGACCATGGATGCTGATTTCTGCGTTAAGGACTTGAAGAGTAACCTTGCGTAAACATTAGACACCTGAGATATTAAAGACAGACTATTGAGTACAATATACCGGTAAGCCATTCACTGGTGCATTAAAAAACCATAGCATTAAAATCAGCATGCAAGGTAAAGGATTCTGTCTGGATAACATTTCCTATCAAACGCTTATGAATGGCCCTAAAGTACATGTAGATTTTTCTGGAAGAGTTGAAACTGTTCAGGAATTACTCTCAGTGCTAAATAATTATTTTTGTGTTTTACAATTAAACGCAAATACTTGATATTTAAGGAAATAAAATCAGGTTATGGCATTAACTAAACAATCTTATGATTTGAGTTGATTTTCCATAAATATGTATTTAACATGATCGCTTGCTGATATTTTTCTATTTTTTTAAAAAAGGGTTGATCATTAGCTTTTGCTAAAGTAGATTAAGATCCAGAAAATTTTATTTTTTTTAAAATTTGAAGAATAATTATTGTTTTTTTATTTACACCAAAACACTTTAAGTGGAGACTGAACATGCTTAAGTATACTTTGACAGTATTGATTCCCCTTAGTATTATTTTTTTAGCTGGATGTACTCCTAAAGGAATATCACCGATCCCTAAGAATTTTATTGGAGATATAGATGAGATTCGTCCTCTGACGGCTGAAGAATTGGCTGATAACAAAAAAACAATAAATAACTACAATCAGAAATTAAAACTTTTAGAAAAAAGAGCTTCGGAAGATGTTGCACAGAAAAAAGAATTGCTTAAGGAAAAGGAAGTTGTAGAAAAGGCTAAGAAGCAATTGTCTGAATTAAACCAAAAAATTGTTGGAAAAAGACGTAAAAATCTCTTAAAAAAAGAAGTTGAAAAAATTGCAGATTCCGTCAAAAAGGGATTTACAGAAAAAGATATCCTGCAAATCTTAGAAAAAGTTGCTGACGGTATTATTACTGAGGAAGAAGCAAAGAGACTACTCAAGGAAAAAACTGACTTAAGCGATGACAATATTAGAAAGATTATTGCAAAAACCAAATCAATCCAAAAAGATTCAGAGATACTTTCTGAGAAACTAGCAACTGCTTCCTCTGAAGAGATTGAAGAAATCTTAAGAGATGCCGGCGGCGTTTCAGAAACAGACATATTGGCTCTTGTAGAGAAGAAAAAAGAAGTTGAGTTAATTGAAGTATCGTTTCTGGAACGAACAATGAGCAAACTATATAGTCGCCTTGTTCGTGATCGAGAACTTGGTGTTGAAGAAGCTTTCTGTCTCAATATTGAAGGAATTTTAGACCATCTATTGGTTCCTCCATCTTATTTTGATACCGACAAACATAGTATTGATGATTATCTAGACCAAATTAGTAATTCTTTTGAATTGCTTCAGCCAATTCTAGATGAGTATCCGGATGTTGTAGTCAGTTTGGAAGGTAACGCTGATGAGCGTGGCACGATTGAATATAACAAAGCTCTAAGTGACCGTCGCTGGGAAACGCCTACAAAGGTTTTACAAGCTCTTTATTTTGATGAGGAGAGAACACTAGGCGTAGGTCGCAGTGAACAATGCCCACTACCACGCGTAGAAGGAACATCAACTAATGACTGGTGGTCAAAAAACCGGCGCACAGATTACATTTTTAAGTTGAAATAACGAGAAATTATGGAGTTTAACGATTTTGTAAATGCTGTCCTTCACGGGGGCGTAATTACGCTTTCTATTTTTATTTTGCTAGTTCTCCTATCAGTCGTAACCTGGGGGATCATAATTGGAAAAAGCATTCAATTAAGGAAAGAAAATCTGAGTAGCGGCAAATTTGTTAAAGTATTTAATAAAGCTAAAAACCTAAAAGAATTTTTACCTATTAACAATAAGCGTGCAGAGGTGAACTATGATTTAGGGATTTTGTTTGAAGAACTCATGAATGAGTGTCAACAATTTACAGAGATGTTTCCAGAAGCAAAATGGAAATTTACTGTTGACAAGGGTCTTCCAGCTCACTTGGATGAGATGCTAGTCCGAACAATGGACAGAGTTAATCTGCAAATGCGAGAACGTCGCGAAAAAAGCTTAGCATACTTAGCAACTATATCCAATATAGCTCCATTCCTTGGAGTGTTAGGTACAGTAATAGGGATAATAAATGCCTTCACAGCAATAGGAAAAATGGGGTCCGCTGAACTTGCAGTAGTAGCTCCTGCAATTTCAGAAGCTTTGATTGCTACCGCACTAGGAATTTCTGTTGCCATTCCATCTTCAGTAGGTTTTAATATTTTTCAATATCGAGTTGAAATTCTAGCACAGAAATTTGATCGTTTTTCTAATATTTTCAGAAACAGACTTGAAAATGAGCTAGTTTCAGAACATGAATCTGCATCTGATTATGAATCTTTTTAATGTCTCAGTTTTTTTAGATGTAGACAAATGATTAAAGGAACAGGCGGAAAAAAAATAATTTCGGAAATAAATATCACCCCTTTGGTTGATACCCTCTTGGTCTTGTTGATCATTTTCATGGTTACGGCTCCAGCAATGACTCGCTCGATAGGCATACAACTGCCTGAACCAAAAAATAGTTCCGCTGCGGAACGAATTTCACCAAATAAAAAGAATTTCGCTGTAATAGGAATTAATGCTAATAAGCAGTTTATTTATGAAAAAATCGAATATTCACAGGAAGACTTTTTTCAGAAATTTCCGAAGCTTATTGAGATCGTTGAACCAGAAAAAATTTATCTTCACGCAGATAAACAAGTTCTATACGAACAAATAATAGAACTTATGACATTTTTAAAAAGCCAAGGCCATGAAAAAATAGGGTTGGTGTTTCAGGAAAAATAAAAAGTGGATAGTAAGAGCTCTGTTGGAAAGAAGCACATAACATCTGCTAGAAATTCAGGGCTGGCATTTTCATTTGCCATCCATGTTTTTTTGGGTTTAGGCTTGGCGGTCTTAAATACTGAATTTATTAAACCGAATGAATTTGAGTCACTTGAAGAACAATCTGTAGATGTTGATACTCTTTCAGCTGATGAACTCCAGGCATTAATTACGTTATTAGATTTAAATACACAAGTTTCAGACAAAGGGACAAGCGTACCTTCCACATTATCCGATAAGAAAAATGAATCAAAACCCACAAATCTTATACATGCCTCTGAAGAAATAGTAATTCCAGAACCGAAACCAGAACCGAAACCAGAACCGAAACCAGAACCGAAACCAGAACCGAAACCAGAACCGAAACCAGAACCGAAACCAGAACCGAAACCAGAACCGAAACCAGAACCGAAA
>Ga0066605_10000203_pt1 | contig 38438 bp, 32 predicted proteins | sample SaaInlLV_DNA_10m_FD_60385 | JGI IMG/M metagenome (GOLD analysis project Ga0066605, IMG submission 60385) | Marine microbial communities from expanding oxygen minimum zones in the Saanich Inlet - SI075_LV_DNA_10m | ecosystem: Environmental > Aquatic > Marine > Unclassified | place: British... | reverse complement strand
TTCTGGTGCCTCAGGTAGCGTCTAGTGGTATCCGCGCTGGCATGCCCAGCCATATCCGCGGCCGTAGCTAAATCCTCACCATTATCAAGCAGATACGTCAGAAAGCTCCGCCTCATATCATGTGGAGAAGCCTTATCCAGGCCGGCCTGCTTTACCCGTCTGGTAACGATATCGTAGACGCCTCGGGCCGTGAGGCGGCGGTCTTCGGTTATTTGATTCCAGCGATTTACCGGCCTAAACAGGGGGCCAAAATGCAATCCTGATTCCTCAAGCCATGTTTTGACCAGATCAATCGTTCTAGGTGGCATTTCTAATTCGCGCTCTTTGTTGCCTTTACCAATGACTTTGATAGCGCGATCACTGAAGTTGATCTTGCCAATATCAATTGTCACGACTTCGGCGCGCCGCGGTCCACAACCAAATAAAATGCCCAACAACGCGGCATCCCTCACGCCTGCAGCACCTTCATCGTGTAAACAGTGATCGATAAGTGCTGCAATTTCATCTACGTGGAGTGCTCGGCCCACGGCTAGTCGCTGTAGCTTGATAGCACGAATTTTCTCAATGAGACCGAATTGATGATCGCCCATCTGCTGGTGAAGCATGGCTTCGCGAGAAACTCCTTTAATAATTGAGAGGTATAAGTTTCGCGTGTTGTCAGAGAGGCCTTTTTGTTTCAGCTTTTCCATCAGCGCCAAGACCGTAGCGCGATCGAGGCGGTGCCAGGGAAAGGAATCCGGCGTGTGGTCGCACAGAATCGCGATTTGTTTCATTACCGAGCGCGCCGTGGTTCTACTGGCTTCGGAGCCCTGCAGTGACGCAAGGTAAAGTGATGCGGGGTTGCTATGCTGCAGAGGCGTGTCAGCGCCAACGCTGGTCAACCAATGAGCAAGCTCCTGACTAGCCGTTTTCTTTCTCGTATCCATGAGGGCCGCACCCCATAAAGGTTACTTTAACTGACGTAAATATACATTTAAGGAAGTTATGGTGCAACTCAATGTGATGGCACGCGGCACAACCCGCACCAAAAGGCCTTCAAATTAGCTGCGCAGGAAAATTCTCCCGCACCTATTCTTCGCGAGAAAACACCACTTCACCTTCCTTCATCACAAAACCAACTGATTCAAGTTCAGTGATATCTGCCAATGGATCACCATAAACGGCCACGATATCAGCGTACGCCCCCGGTTTTATTTCTCCGAGATCATCACTGGCTCTCAGTAGTTTTGCCGCATTAATAGTGGCTGAACGGATAGCTTCCATTGCCGGCATTCCAGCCTCAACCATGTATTGAAACTCACGCCCATTCAATCCGTGTGGTGATACACCTGAATCGGTGCCGAAGGCGATCGGGACCCCGGCGCTCCAGGCGCTGGCAAACGTGCTCTGAATTTGAGGCCCAACCGCCGCCGCCTTAGGCCGTACAACGTCGGGCAGCTTGCCATCCTGCTCTGCAAGTTCTGCGACCCACTTCCCTGCTGAGATAGTCGGCACATACCATGTACCCCGATCGCGCATCAAGTTCATGATTTCAGGCGTCATGTAAGTGCCATGTTCTACTGAATGGACACCGGCTAGGACGGCACGTTTCATGCCCTCTGGTCCGTGAGCATGAACCGCGACAACAAAGTTGTAGTCCTTAGCTGCGCTCATCACAGCATCAAGTTCGTCACGGGTAAATTGCGGGTTATCGCCACTTTTCGCCAACGACAAAACGCCACCAGTCACCGTTAACTTCACTACATCGCTGCCATCCTTATAGCGCTGCCTGATCGCCTTATAGGCGTCTTCTGGTCCATTGATTACGCCTTCTTTGGGGCCGGGATCACCGCGTAAATCTTCCCGAATACCATTGGTTGGATCGGCATGCCCGCCCGTTGTCGCAATGGATTTGCCCGCCGCAAAAATGCGTGGACCTGCAACGAAGCCTTGTGCGATAGCGTCTCGCAGCGCGAATAACGCCTCGTGGTCACCTGTTCCCAAGTCACGTACGGTGGTAAAGCCGGCCTCTAGCGTCCGCCTGGCGTAAATGGTCGCACGCAACGCATATTCGGCCGAGTTCATATAATAGGCCTCAGCGTAGCTCTCTGGGGGGTTGAGCTCACCATCCAAGTGCACATGCATATCCATCAGACCGGGCATCACCGTGGCTGAACGCAAATCAATGACCACCGCTTCGTCGCGATTCACGTAGCCGTCAAGCACCTCAACAATGCGACCCTTGTCAATGACAACGGTTTGTTCCGCGACTACTTGACCAGCGGCGACATCGATAAGCTTGCCCGCATGCAGGAGCGTTGTCGTTTGTCCCGACATTGAAAATAGCAACATCACGAATAGGGTTAGCTGTTTCATAGGCTTCCTCTTATTTCCGAAAATGGCATTGTCGCTTTACTGAGCGCATTCAATGTATCGCAACAGTCCGGTCTGGCTGTTGGATTGTATAACGACACCCATCAAAAGCACCGCGAAGTTTGAACAGGCCTAATCGGCTGGCCAACTTTGGGCGACTGCGGTAGTGAGTTCGAAGGGATGTTGGCAGAATTCGGCATTAATACTTGAGCAGTTCGTTAGTTCTCACGGAATATTGTTATTCTGCAATAGAATAAGGTGAGCCTATCGGATTCAAGACTGCTTGGAGCACACATTGTCAGGGGTAACTGTCCAACACTTTTTTGACCCAGTCACGTCAACGCTGACCTATGTGGCCAGTGATCCCGAATCGGGGCACTGCGTGGTCATCGACCCGGTTATGGACCTTGATTATGCTTCGGGCACCATCACAACACACTCGGTAGATCAGCTAATCGACTACATCGAGGCTGAAGATTTGACCCTTGAGTTGATTTTAGAAACGCATATCCACGCGGATCACCTGTCGAGTGCGCCCTACTTACAGAACCGACTGGGCGGGAAAATTGGCATTGGCGCCCGCATTACAGCGATTCAGGCTACTTTCGCGGAAATTTTCGATGAGGATGAAGGGTTTAATAGGGATGGGTCCCAATTTGACTTGATTCTCGCCGACGGCGACCGGTTCCATGTCGGCGAACTGATTGGAGAGGCATTTTACGTACCCGGGCACACACCGGCCTGCATGGCTTATCGTATTGGCGACGCGCTGTTCGCCGGAGACACCCTCTTCATGCCCGATGCGGGCACCGCTCGGTGTGATTTCCCGGGCGGCGATGCCAAGGCGTTATATCAATCGTGCCGCAAACTGCTGGCACTTCCTGACGCCACTCGTGTTTATGTGTGTCACGATTACCAGCCAGCGGGTCGCCCCCTCGCCTATGTTTCGACTGTCGCGCAACAACGTCAAAATAATATTCATATAGGACGCGGCATATCGGAGGATGAATTTGTAGCCATGCGTGAGGCACGAGATGCCACGCTAGGCATGCCGATGCTCATGCTGCCGTCGCTACAAATTAATATGCGAGCGGGTTATTTGCCGCCCATTAACGGTAACGGGCGCATATTTTTGAAGGTACCGATTAACGCATTCGGTGGGCTCGATGTGAGCCCATTGGCAGAAGCAGAGTGAAACAAATTTGGGGCAAAACAATGACTGAGCAACGATACGATATTGTGATTGTGGGGGCCGGGGCTGCGGGTATAGCAACTGCGGCCAGCTTGAAGAAACGCCAACCAAGGCTGTCTATTGCGCTGATCGATCCAGCCGAGACTCATTTTTATCAACCGGGTTGGACCATGGTCGGTGCTGGAATCTTTAAGCCCCCTGCTACTTCGCGCCCAATGGCCTCACTGATTCCCGCGGGTACCACATGGATAAAACAGGCTGCGGTGAACTTCGAGCCCGAATCGAACCTAGTAATCCTTAAAAATGGATTACAAATTTCTTATGAACAGCTCGTAGTGGCGCCGGGTCTCACGCTTAATTGGGGCGGTGTTGAAGGCCTCAAGGAAAACTTGGGTCGCAATGGCGTGACTTCAAACTATTCCTTCGAGACCGCGCCCTATACTTGGGAGCTTACCCAGGGCCTAACGAAAGGCCGCGCGATTTTTACCCAGCCACCCATGCCCATTAAATGTGCGGGGGCGCCGCAAAAAGCGATGTATCTCTCGGCTGACCATTGGCGTCGTGCGGGCGTACTTGGCGATGTACAGATCGATTTTTGTACGGCGACGCCTGGCCTATTTGGCGTAGCAGATTACGTGCCCGCATTAATGGAGTATGTTGAGCGCTATGACACTCAGCTCAATTTCCAAACCAACCTAAAACGGATAGATGGGGAGAACAAGACGGCTGTCTTTAGCTCGCCCGACGGTGATATCGAAAAGCCGTTTGATATGTTGCACGTATGTCCACCGCAATGCGCCCCAGAATTTATAAAAGCCTCCCCCCTATCCGATGATGCCGGCTGGGTCGATGTCGATCAGGAAACGCTGCAGCATAAACGCTTTGAGAATATTTTCTCCTGCGGTGATGTAATGAATGCGCCCAACGCAAAAACTGCAGCAGCAGCGCGCGCTCAAACACCTGTAGTGGCCGAAAATCTCTTGGCGCAGCGCGCCGGTAAAACTGCCCGTTTGGGTTACAACGGCTACGGGTCCTGTCCACTTACGGTTGAGCGCGGCAAGATCGTCCTCGCAGAGTTTGGCTATGGCGGCAAATTACTGCCGTCGTTTCCAAAGTCCGTATTGAATGGTTTGCGCCCTACTCGCCTTGCTTGGCATCTCAAAGCAGATTTGCTGCCGCAGATCTATTGGCATGTAATGCTGAAAGGCCGCGAGTGGATGATCAAGAACGACGCTAGGCAGTAATTCCCCCTGTCCTCCATGTTGTATTGGTCAAAATGGATTCCAGCGATTGCGTGGCTAAGAAATTACTCGCGAGATAACTTGGTGAACGACAGCCTTGCGGCTGTTGTTGTTACTATCATGCTGATCCCTCAGTCTCTGGCCTATGCTCTGTTGGCAGGCTTGCCCGTCGAAATGGGCTTATATGCCTCCATTCTCCCGCTGGTCGCTTACGCCTTCTTTGGTAGCAGTCGCACTTTATCCGTTGGGCCCGTCGCAGTGGCATCATTAATGACAGCATCTGCTATCGGATCCGTCTCCGCAGTGGGCACTGCAGATTATGCCACCGCGGCCACTGTGCTGGCTTTGTTGGGCGGCTTAATGATGATCACCCTAGGGCTTCTGAAATTTGGCTTTGTCGCTAATTTTTTATCTCACCCCGTAGTATCGGGATTCATTACCGCATCCGGGATCATCATAGGACTCGGTCAGATGGGGCCGTTGATGGGAATGTCGATGCAAGGGAACAGTCTCGTATCGCTTCTTACAGCAACGCATCAGAATTGGCATCAGGCACACTTCTTGACCGCATTGGTCGGTTTTTCTTGTCTCACGTTTCTTCTGTTAGCACGGTTTTGGCTTCCTCAAATATTGGCATCATTTGGCTGGGGTGGGCGATCAATCGGCCTCCTAACCAGGTCAGCCCCAGTCTTGATGATGATGATCGTGATCCCACTTTCAATGACTCAGCAATTAGCCGCACTAGATGTTGCCACTGTGGGGTCCATTCCGAGTGGGTTACCCGCTTTCAGTTCACCTCTTGTCAGCTGGCCTTTAGTAAGGGAGTTGGCGATGCCCGCTTTTTTTATCGCCCTGATTGGTTTTGTCGAATCGGTCTCAGTGGGCAAAACTCTGGGTGCCAAAAAAAGACAGCGAATTAACGCTAACCAAGAGTTAGTTGGTCTAGGTGCTGCAAATACTGCCGCGGCGATATCCGGAGGGTTCCCGGTGACCGGCGGGTTCTCACGCTCAGCGGTTAATTTTGAGGCAGGTGCAGACACTCAAATGGCGTCGATACTGACTGCGGTGGGCATTGGTTTGGCGACGCTCTACCTGACACCGGTTTTATATTTTTTACCCAAGGCAGCTCTTGCAGCCACCATCATTGCTGCCGTCCTTAGCATCATTGACTGGAAAATACTTGGGCAAGCCTATCGATTTTCGTCCGCTGATTTCATAGCAGTTGTATTGACCATCGTCATCACGCTGCTTGCCGGGGTGGAGCTAGGGGTGCTTTCGGGCATAGCGGTCAGTTTGGGGCTATACCTTTACCAAACCAGTAAGCCTCACTTTGCAATCGTCGGCCAAATTGGTGAGTCGGAGCATTATCGAAATGTCGAGCGCCATGATGTGACTACCTTTCCTGAAATTCTTTCTATTCGAGTTGACGAGTCGCTGTATTTTGCAAACGCCGGCTATTTAGAGGAGATTGTGTTCGATCAGGTATCGCGAAAACCGCTACTCCGAGATGTGATTCTGATGTGTCCAGCGGTGAATATCGTTGATATGAGTGCGCTCGACGCGCTGGAGGAGATTAACGCGCGACTCGACGATTTAGATATTAAATTGCACTTGAGCGAAGTCAAAGGTCCAGTCATGGATGCCCTGCAACGCAGCGACTTCTTGGAAAAGCTCAGTGGAACGGTTTTTCTTTCTCATCACGCAGCTGTAAATCAGCTGCGTTCAAAACTGTCATGAACATCGTCGTTATAAAAACCGCTGATCTCGCTCTGACTTCATTAAGCGCTTAATACTGCGGTCGACGATATGCCCCGCCGCTAAACCTAATTTTTCCTGCCAACTCCGCCGCGCTCGGTAGCGCACCTCAACGATATCGTGGTCGCAAGATTTTTCCATCAGGTAGCTATCCGAAGTGCAGAGTCGGTCCACAAGTCGCTTCTCTAAAGCTCTCTGGCCAAACCAATACTCGCCAGTACTCACCTCATCAATAGAAACGGTGCTTCGATTTTCTGCGACGAACTGCTTGAACAGGTCGTGCACGTCGTCAATATCAGCCTGGAACTTTTCACGCGCTTTGTCTGTATTTTCTCCAAATACCGTGAGCGTTCTCTTATATTCACCCGCGGTATGCAGCTCAAAATCAATATCATTCTTTTTCAGAAGCCGATGGAAGTTGGGTAACTGCGCGACCACGCCTATTGAGCCAACAATCGCAAAAGGTGCCGCAATAATGGTGTCAGCAACGCAGGCCATCATGTAGCCTCCACTTGCCGCCACTTTGTCCACCGATACGGTTAATCTGATCCCCGCCTCTTTCACGCGAAGGAGCTGGCTTGCAGCGAGCCCGTAGCCGTGCACTACCCCACCTCCGCTTTCAACCCGAACTACAATTTCGTCAGTGCTTGTTGCGAGAGGTAGGATCGCGGAGACTTCCTCTCGTAACTGTTCGACCTGACTCGCCTGCATGTCTCCATCAAAATCGACAACAAAAATCCGTGGCTGTATGGTTTGCTTTTCTTCGTCCAAATCAGCTTTTGCGGCGGTTTTGGCGTCTTTTTTCTTTTGCTTTTCGTCACGCTTTTTTTCCTTCAATCTGGCTTTTGTCTCGGACGGAGTCTCCACTACTGTTCTGATGGGCTCGCGCTGTTCCTCATATCGGTCATTGAGGAGCCGCGCCTCGACAGCGCCGTCATCACCGCCGTCTCGCCGCCGTTGTGAGATGGCGAAAAGCCCGGCGACTGCGATAAGAAACACGCCCAAAAGAATGACCGCCTGAAGCAGGAACTCAATGATTTCCAGAATAAAGTCCATCGAAGTTTGTCCTATTGGCTATTGATAAAGTGAGAGATCAGTTGGCCAGAAATAGAAGCCATTGGTGGCGTAGGCGGTAAGGCATTTGTTTCGAACCAGTCTGCGTCTTCGATTTCTTCCTCATTGAGCTTGAGGGAACCGGATGTCCACTCGGCAAAGAAACCGAGCATCACTTGACTGGGGAAAGGCCATGGCTGGGACGAGAAATAGCGAATGTTGCCAACCTCTATGCCGACTTCCTCTCTAACCTCGCGTGCTACAGCCTGTTCGCATGTCTCTCCCGGCTCCATAAATCCAGCCAGCGTGCTGTAGAAACGCTTTTGAAAGCCCGCAGCTGCTGCTAAAAGAAGTTGATCCCCCTTTGAGACTAAAACGATTACGCAAGGGGAAACCCTCGGATAAACTCTATGCGAGCACGCACCACATAAAGTGGCTCTTCCACCTTCGGTTAGTTCGGTTTGAGATCCACATCGACCGCAATAGCGGTGGGTGTCAAGCCAATGTAGCAATTGATAGGCTCGACCATGGGCGTGAAACAAACTTTCTTCGACACGCCCCAAAAAGCCATAAAGGTTGTTCGCTATTTGTTCGGTCTGGCTAATACTGGTCTCAGGAACCGAAAAAGCCCAGAGGCCTTTTCCATGCCAATAACCAACCGGCACTGCAGTTGACGGATCAACGCCCCATTGATCACTGACGGCTTGCACTGTCCATGGAGCCCCCGGCGCGCTGCGGATCGCTGTTATCGCATTTCTCCCCGCAAAGACCAAACTCCAATCATTGGGTTGCGGTTGTAGAGGAAGCACAGAGATATCGAGCACGACAAGTCCATAGAGTCAGGTGATCTGGTAGTCTAGGAACCGAAAGCGGGGAGCACAAGAACCAAGGGCTATCTATTGCCGTATATCTCAAGTGTGATTTCGGGTGTAAAGTTGGCGCGCGGTGAGGGCATGCTCTTGGACGACATCCCTTTTCGGATAAAAGTATCCGCCTAGTGACCGCTGTAAATATTGCAAATAGACGGATATAACAATGAGCGAATCTCGACTGGCCGCACTGTGGCATAACTTTTTAGGTGAATCCCCAACCTGGTATAAGCAGACCATTATTGGCTTTCTATTACTGAACCCGATCCTGCTGAGCGTGGCAGGACCTGTCGTAAGCGGTTGGGCGCTCATTGCGGAATTCATCTTTACCCTGGCACTAGCGTTACGATGCTATCCCTTGCAACCCGGCGGGTTGTTGGCGATCGAAGGCATTTTGCTGGGACTGGCGGACCCGCATAGCGTTTATCACGAGGCGGAGGCTAACTTTGAGGTCATCCTGTTGCTGATGTTTATGGTGGCAGGTATTTATTTTATGAAAGACCTGCTCCTCTACGTTTTCACAAAGATTTTGTTAAATGTCCGCTCTAAAAAAATGCTGTCTTTTCTGTTTTCTATTGTGTCGGCGCTGCTCTCTGCCTTTCTCGATGCCCTCACTGTTACGGCCGTCCTGATCGCCGTGGGGGTCGGCTTTTTCGCAGTGTTCCACCGCGTCTCCTCGGGTGCTGCCCTTGATGACAAACAGCATGACCACACTCAGGATGGGGGACTTGATCCGGCGGCGTTAGACGACATTGAAACCTTCAGAGCGTTCCTACGCAGTCTCCTGATGCATGGAGCCGTGGGCACTGCGCTGGGCGGCGTCTGCACTTTGGTGGGCGAGCCCCAAAATTTGCTCATCGCGACGGTAGCAGGCTGGGACTTCCAAACGTTCTTTATGTATATGGCACCCATTACGATGCCTGTCCTCGCGTGCGGGTTGATCACCTGCGTGCTGCTCGAGGCCACAGGGTTATTCGGATATGGCGCGCCAATGCCAGACAAAGTGCGCGAAGTTCTAGTCGATTTTGACGCCGCACAGCAGGCGAGCGCCACGCGGCGCTCTCAGGCAAAATTATGGGTGCAGGCTGTGGTGGCCATCATTCTGGTATTCGCTTTGGCATTCCATCTGGCCGCTGTGGGCTTGATTGGCCTACTGGTTATCGTGCTGCTTACCGCTTTTAACGGCGTCACCGATGAACACGAAATAGGCCACGCTTTTCAAGAGGCGTTGCCCTTCACTGCCCTACTCGTTGTGTTTTTCGCAATTGTCGCGGTCATCCATGAACAGCATCTTTTTACTCCCGTCATCGAGTCGGTCCTCGCGATGTCCAGTGACATGAGGCCAGCGATGTTTTTTCTCGCCAATGGTCTGTTGTCCGCCATTTCAGATAATGTTTTCGTTGCAACGGTCTACATTTCAGAAATCGACGCAGCCCTCAAGGCAGGAGAAATCGACAGGGCGGAATTTGACCGCCTGGCGATTGCTATCAATACGGGAACAAATCTTCCATCAGTGGCGACGCCTAACGGACAGGCTGCATTTCTATTCTTGCTCACATCAGCCTTGGCGCCACTCATTCGCTTGTCATATGGAACAATGGTGTTGATGGCGTTGCCCTATACTGTCGTGCTGACCAGTGTCGGTTTAGCTGCAGTCATGGTTAACCTGTAAATCACTAGCGGAGCACGGCACAGTCCGCCACAGAACGCTATCGGCAGTTTTTTCCAGCTCGGATAATCGTGCCTCATGACGCGCCAGTTCGTCCTTATCGGCACGAATAATTGGGGTGGTCTTGCGGTTGGTTGGCAGGCGTCGGATATCGACCGGCGAGCCGACACTGCTCGACGCCCCCTCTGACCCGCTCTCTGACGATAGGCTCAGGGATGCTTGTCCTCCTGTCATCGCCAAATAGACTTCGGCGAGTATTTCCGCATCGAGCAATGCACCGTGCAGTGCTCTGCTGCTGTTGTCTATCTCGTAACGCTGGCAGAGCGCATCCAGATTATTGCGCTGCCCCGGGTGTTTGTGCCTTGCCATCTGCAATGTGTCGACGACATCACACATCTGCGCAATGGCTTTGTATTCCTGTTCCAGACTGTGAAATTCCGCGTCAAGAAAACCAACGTCGAAAGCCGCGTTATGGATAATCAATTCGGCGCCCTGAACAAACTCAATAAAATCTGCAGCGATCTGACCAAAGTTCGGTTTACCGGAGAGAAACTCCAGTGTGATGCCATGAACCTCCATGGCGCCTTCATCAATGTCTCTCTCTGGGTGAATATACTGGTGGAAATGACGCCCTGTTACTCGCCTATTAATCAGCTCGACACAACCTATTTCAATAATTCGGTGGCCTTGCGACACTTCTAATCCGGTGGTTTCGGTGTCCAGTACGACCTGACGTTTATCCACTCTAGCCCTCTCTTATTTCATTCATACCCAGATTAGCTAAGGCATCGGCGCGCTCATTGCCTGGGTGACCGCTATGACCCTTCACCCACAGCCACTGGACGACATGACGGGCGGTCTGCACCTCCAATTGTTCCCATAAATCCTGATTCTTCACGGGCTTTTTGGCGGCGGTTTTCCAGCCGTTTATTTTCCATTTCTGCAACCAGCGAGTGATGCCATCTTTTACGTAGGTAGAGTCCGTTGTTAACTCGACCTGACAAGATTCCCGAAGCGCTTGAAGAGCCTCAATAGCTGCCGTCAGTTCCATACGATTATTGGTCGTTTCAATTTCCCCGCCATATATTTCTCGCTCATGCTCCCCCGACCGTAGCACCACTCCCCAACCGCCGGGCCCCGGATTGCCGCTGCAAGCACCGTCAGTAAACGCGGAAACGGATTTCACTGCGGTCTCCTAAAAACAGATGCGTCCGCCTCTCGGGTTTGTCTAGGTACTGGAACGCCGCCACGGGGTTTACCGAGGGGCATTGCGATGAGTCGTGGACGACTAAGCGACGGCGTAGGCATATCGAGGTAGTTGGCCATGCGTTTGCGAGCGTGTATCAAGTACGCATTCCCGGTTGGCGAGTTGCGTCTGACGAGCCATTTATCGACCCTATCGACAAATCTACTCGCCCGTCCGTGTCCGCGGGGGGTCATCGATGCTAAATAACTCGGCTCAGCATAAGAAAAGTCCAGTAGTGATAGCCAATCTCTTAGTTGTCGGCTGCCTATAGCGCGTATGTGCCGCCGTCGGCGCGAGAGGAGTTTGCGCGTCCAATTGCTAAGTCCCCAGAGGCTGTAGGGGGAAAAACTCATAATAAATAAATGTCCATTGGGTACCAGCACTCTTTGACACTCTCTGAGAACACTATGGGGTAACGGAGACGTATTGAGGGTGTGGCACAAAATCAGCGCATCGATAGAGTCGGAGGCAAAGGGGAGCTCGCTCGCAGTCCCAATTGTTCCGTTCGATGCCAGATCTTCTGGCATTTTACTCGTAAGACGGAACACTCGCTGCGTCTTGACCATCTGCCTAAAATCCATTCCAGTGTCGGCCCCTGTAACCAGCATTTGATAACCAAAAACCTGCTCGAGCACTTGACCCAGCAAGAGGCTAAATTGGTTACTGAGTCGTTGGCCCATAGCTGTTTCTGCATACCAACTGGTCAAGACCGCATGATTCGTTAATTCTTCATGATGGGGGCTGGTCACAGTCATTGCTAAAGAGTAGCCTCCGAGAGCTTCGCCTAAAACAGGAATGGTATATGGGATCCTTGACTATATCGCCCATCAACGCCTTCAGCGATAACTATATTTGGCTGATTCGCAGGGGGAGCGAGGCTTTTGTCGTTGACCCGGGGGATGCTGATCCGGTACTCACAGTGCTGTCCCAGTCACAGCTTAAACTATCGGGCATTCTCATCACTCATCATCATTTTGATCACACCGGCGGCGTGGCTCAGCTACAAACCGCAACCGGTTGCGAAACGTGGGGCCCAATCGACAGTCCGGCGGGTGTATATGACAACATCCTGCAAGAGGGTGATCTGCTCAGTGTGCTGGGCGCGGATTTTTCCGTGCTCGAAGTTCCGGGCCACACCCTTGACCACATCGCCTTTTATTCAGAGTCAGAAGAGGCGATTTTCTGCGGTGATACGCTATTTGTCGGTGGGTGTGGTCGCGTATTTGAAGGCAATCCGCCACAAATGAGAAGCTCATTAGAGAAATTGCGGTGTTTACCTCCACAGACGCGAATCTTCTGTGCGCACGAGTACACGCTGGCGAATTTGCGTTTCGCACAACAGGTCGAACCTGACAATAAGCGCCTGGAGGTTTTCTTGGGAGAATGTGAAGAGAAACGGCGAGCCAACGTGCCAACGGTGCCATCACTTCTGGGGGATGAGTGCGAATACAACCCATTTTTGAGGTGGGATAGCTCCTCGGTGCAAGCGACATTGAAACAACTCGGGCGATTACAAGACAATAGTCATGACGGCGTATTCACCGCCGTCCGGGAGTGGAAAAATCAAGCGTAGATTTGTCGATAGCAATTGCTGACAGTGTCAGTGACCATGCTTTCCGACAGCCCATAATTGGGGTATCTTTCGCTCCCTGTTCTATTGCCGACTAAACCTTTTTGGCGCAAAACGAGGAATTAAACCATGAAGCTGTTACCCATATTATCTGTCGCTTTCTCTCTAGCTGTGGCGGGCTATGTCGCGCCTACATTAGCGGCGCACCATGAATCAGGTGAGCATGCAGTTGCCGCAGAGCTTAATACGGCTGATGCCGTATGGGCCTCTGGTGGCAGAGCGATAGTTGCTGAGGTAGAGGGCGAGGTCATTGCCATCGATCTGGAGACTCGAGAGGTGGTGGTGCGAGGCCCAGCTGGTAACTTTCTCACCTTGACGGCCCGAGAGGACGGCGTTGATCTCTCTAACATCGCTGTGGGCGATACCATCGTTGCTGATTATGTCGCCTCCATAGAGGCGGAAGTTAGAGCGCCAACAGAGGAAGAAGCAGCCAACCCCTGGGTTGTAATGGGCGAAATGGCCAACACAACGGACGATGCGGAAATGACTGCAGCTGGTGCTGCTCGTTTGGTTCGCGCTGTTTGCACCATCGAAGCGATGGATCGCGATGGCAACGTTGTGATTAAGGACGCTCGTGGCCGAATGCATACAGTAGGCGGTGTTGAACTCGAAAAGCTGGACAATGTCCGACTGGGAGACACCGTGGTAGTGGTCTTCACTGAAGCCCTGGTACTGTCATTAAAGGAAGTATAGGCGTCTCTCTTCTCCAGTCCTGAAAAGCCCGGCCTTAGCGCCGGGTTTTTTTATTAACCTAAGGCCAGCGCTTGGATCGCGGGAAAGTACAGTGCGGTCCTGATGGGAGCATCTTCGACCCCCCGATAGTTTTTCAATAGATCGGTATAGGTGTCGAGCTGGGCTCGGTAGTTCATCAACTCCCTTGACTTAAAGCTCTCCTCGTCCTCCTCGGTTTTTGGACTGCTGGTTTTATAGTCGACGATCCAACGCACGCCCTCTTTTTCGTCGAAAAATGTGCGATCGATAACGTAGTGGCGAACCTCTCCATCCTCTATACGAGTAATTTCCAACTCGCTGTAAGCCTCTGGATGAATGCTCAGTATCCAGCGACCCATCGGACACTGCAGGGTGTTAGTTATCATTTCGCTACACTCTGTCTCGATGCGCTCAGCATCTGGCTTATCGAGATTGGCCTTTAAGATGTTGGCGCGAATCCATGTCGTGATTTCATCGGTTATCTCCAAAGGCAATGGCGACTGAGCTGCCAGACGCTCAAGTATCCGGTGAGTGATAACGCCAAGAACACGCTCCCTGCGATTGTACAGCCCGAGTCTGTCGGCATTTACCTCTGGTTGAATCGTGTGTTCGCTTATGCGGTCTGAGTATGACTCCAAGTGCTGTGGTAGAGCGTCGCGTGCGATGCGATACAGGGGACTCTTGGCTTCCAACCCGTTTATGAGCCCGTCAGCAGACTGGGCTGAAGAGGCCGGCTCTGGGGCGACCTGATTTCTCGTAGCCGCTTTAATTTTTGTTTCTAACAACGATAACAATGCTCCCGTTGGAGCAGTAACTTCGCCCTCGCTTTCCAGTGTCTTTACTGTGCCACTGAGAAAGACCCCTTCCCGAGCCCGCGTAACGCCGACATAAAGCAACCTTTTGAGCTCTTCCTGCTGCTTCGCCTTTTGTAGCCAATTGAGGTAGTTGTATAGAGTTGGCGCGAGTTTTTCCTGATCGTCTGCTGCAATCAGAAGGCTTCTCGATGCTGCGCCCTCATGCCAGTGCCAACGGAGTAGTTCGCGAGAGTTGGCTCGCGGCTGTTTCTGGAGCGCAGGCAAGAATACGTAGTCGAATTCGAGCCCCTTTGCCTTGTGCAGAGTGAGCACCCTGATACTGCCAGAAGACTCTGAGCGGTCCAAGGATATGCTACTCAAATCGCTGATAATGCGCTTGGTATTTAACCCTACTCCAGCCGCCTCGGCACTGCGCAAGGCCTCAAAAAAAAGGCGAACACTGGGCAGTTCCTCTGGTAGCGCGGTTACGGGCCCTTTCAGTCGCAGCCAAATTTGCTCAATCCAAACGGGAAGTGCGAGACGGTCCCTCATCCTGTTAGCCCAACGCAGCGTGGATATGAGCGTGGAGAGCCGATGCCGCTCCTCTTCGGGTAGCCACATTGCGCAATCAGCATCGATGATTTCTAACAAATTAAAGGATTTTCCGGCTCTATCAGCGAGCAGGGTCGCTAGAGAGTTCAGGCTGAGGCCTACCCAGGGTGAACGCATCAATGCCAACGCTGCAACGTTCTCAGCTGGATTTTCAAGCCATCTGCATAGCGATAATAGATCCTGCACAATTGCTTGCTCTGCCAAAGATTGCAGCGCATCACCATCAAACACAATGCCTCGAGCGACCAATGCGGAGACGATTTCCGTCGCGTGGGATTTAGCGCGAACTAAAATCGCGATCGACGCTTCAGGGTCGGTGCCCCGCAACTCCTCTATTCGCATTGCAATACGCTCTGATTCTGCCGATAACGGGTTTTCATCAAATAGATCGATATGAACCCCTTCCAGAGCAGCTGGGTCAGCGGCTTCTCGGGTCGCGATAGCAGTAACGTGTCTCACGCTCCCTTTATTGAGATCTTCCTCTGCCCCCATCAAAGCAGCAAATACGTCGTTCACCCACTTCACTATGACGGGGCGAGAGCGAAAATTTTGAGTCAGAGTAAGGGGTATGAGTTTCAGGCCGCTTAAGCCCGTGGCTGCCACTCGCATAAACAACGCGACGTCAGCGTAACGGAATCCGTAAATGGATTGCATCGCATCGCCCACCACAAACAGTGTTCGAGGCATCTCCGCCGAGGCATTGTGAGCTGCCCAATCTCTCGTTAGACGCCGCAAGAGTTCAGCCTGGGAGTGTGCGGTATCCTGAAACTCGTCCACCAGAATGTGTTCAATTTGAAAATCGAATCGTTCTGCCACTGGAGAAGGCTTATCGTCAGGTCCCAATGCGTCACATGCCGCAAGCGCAATGTGGGTATGGTCAACAGCGCTCGCCTGTTGAAAAACAAGAAGCAGGTGCGCCTGAAGAACAGGGAGTAAGGTGGAAAGAGTAACCACCAACTGCCAATCCCTTCGATTACGCTGCAAACTGGGCAAATGCTTTATTTCATTGAGGTAATCGCACAGTTGTTCATCACCGCTGATATCAGCAAGCAGCGCCACAAAGCGGCGTTTTGCTTCGCTGCCTTTTTCAAAGCCCTGGCGAATGGATACGCCACCAGGTTTTCTCCAGTCGCCGGCGGTCGTCAGCAACATACTCACCATAGTGCGCCAGTCTTCCAGACATCCTTCATCGACTGTCAATTCGAGAGGCGCTAACGCCATCACCGTGCGCGCCTCATTGAGCACATCAGACAGCTCAGCAAATTGCGCACCTAGTCTGTCCCTAGTCGCGCTGAGTCGGTGGCAAACAAGATTTGATACTGAATCAATGAGTATCGCCTCAGTACCAGCGGGGTCATGGTGCTGGCCAATATGGGGCGCCCAGTCTCCTCTCCGTTCGAGCAGGGATACCAGTAACTCGCGGACCCTCACCCAGCGGTTGTCGAACTGACTTAACAATAAGCGAAGGGCGTCTCCTACAGCTCCTTGGTCACCGGTCTGAGCGAGGAATTGTGCTACGGCACGCTCATATAACTCGGTTGCGTCATCACGCGGCTCACTGACGCCACCCACTCCGCTGACTATTGGCATTCGACGGGTAATTTCGTGACAGAAGCTATCTATGGTTCGAATGTTGAGGGTAGATTGATCGAGTTGCCAATCGAGACGATGGGCATGGGAGAGAAGTGACAGGGCCAGCTCTCGGGTTGTGGATTCGTGTGGAAAACGAATCGGTGCCGAGTGTCGCGCCTCCTCGAGCTTTTCGATAACCCTGCTAGCCATCTCGCTGGCTGCTTTACGGGTAAATGTGATGGCGAGGACTTGTTCTGGACGACTCACTCTCGTCAGTAATGCCAGTAGCCTTTGTGTGAGAAGCTCAGTTTTACCGGAGCCCGCAGGTGCGCTGACGCAAAAGCTTTGCGTCGGATCTATCGCAAGCAACCGATTGTGCTGATCGAGCCCACTCATTCGAAAGCCTCGTTTTCCGCAGATGATCTCTGTGTGCGGCGAATCTGCTCGATACGACAAACGGCTTTTAAATCGCAGTGCTGACATGCGCCGGGGGCCGGGTCAATGCTGGCCACCCCTGCCAGAAACGCTTTCGCCAGCTCCTCTAATGTAGAGGCCCATTTTGCGACAAGGTTGTCCCAGTCTTCGGCCCATCCTTTTGTCTGCTGGAGAAGGCTTTTCTCAGGCGTCTGGGTGAGACCAAGATCGTTACCGAGAGGAATAAACTGAGTGTCTCGGGTCAGTGGCGCGAAAGCGATACCCTCCAACTCCTGATCTAAAAAGGTGTATAGCGGCAGCTGAGGCTCCTGTGGTCGAAGCCCTAACCATCGCGACTTGGCGGGCGCAGTTGATTTGTAGTCGATGACAATCCGACGACCATCCTCAAGTCTGTCTATTCTATCTGGCCTCAAAGTCAATTCGAGACCACTGATGTTAAGCGCAGATTCCTCCTCCAGACTCACTACGGTAAACGGAATTGTTCTATCTCGCTCTTGATGCATCCATGTAGTCACGACATCAATACAAAAAGCTTGCTCTAGTTGCCAGCAGCTCTCCCCTACTCGCGCACGCAGGCTGAACCCGCTGCGTTCGGCATCGGCTTCTAGTTTGTTCAGTGCTGTCTTAGCGGCGCGCTCGATTCGTTCTAGCAGCACCGTCTCGGCGATGTCCAGCAATGCGGTTTGTGACGATAAGTCGTGCCATAAATAAAACATCATTTCGTGTAGCAACAGACCTCGCTCAATTGCGGTAAACCCGAACGCTTCGGAGCCGAGTAGAGTTACTTTAATTCGATGTTTGATAAAAGCTTTGAAGCCACAGGAGGCCTGATCTCGTATAAGGCCACTACCCCCGGTACTTTGTTGAGCTGCCACAGGGACGCGTTCATCAACTGCCATCTCCTCAACTTGCCGATGCGCCAACCAGCGAGACGGCGGAAACCAGCCTGTTTGAATTGTGCTCTCAAATTCGGCAATTAGGGCGCTGGGCTGCCGAGGCAGTCCACGATCCAGTTCGTGATAACTCACAATCGTTTCTGTGCTTCCCGCGCACCAGATCTCGAGTAATTTTTGGCTATGAGCGAGTAAACGAGGCCCGTTAAGTTCCTGAAAATCGAATTGCTTCTGGATGGAAGCAGGCAGAAAAGCGTCCAGTCTTGGCACGCGCGGGAAAACTCCTTGCTGAGCGCCACAAATCCACATTCCCTCAAATTCGAGTCCAATCGCTTCTAATGGTCCCATTACTCGAATACTGTCATCGGGTGTCTTGGGCTGAAATGCGATATTTGAAAGCGATTGCCGCCAGAGGGTTAGCGCTGCCTCATGAGTTTGAATGGGGAGAACAGCCGATAGCGCTCCTAGTGCATCCAGGCTGACATCAAAGCGATCCAACTGTTGATACTCGATGGAATCCAGCGATGCGCGACAAGGCCACCTCCAGATTTGAAGTCGGCTTCGAATCCACTGGCCCCAAGCAGACAGCGTCTTTTTGCCACGATGACTTTTGTCACTACGCAGTGCAATCAGTATCGCTTTAAGCGGGGTGTCTGACACGGAACGTGTCAACAAATGAAGCGTTTGGTCCATGCTAATTTCAGTGATCCCAGACCGGAACAAGCGTTCAACGACCGTTAATTCATTTTGCGATGCGTTAGATAACAAACCGGGGAAAAACGGTGACCGCATGAGCGCCAACCAATCACTCCGAGGAAGCGGGCGGGCCTCCCACTGCAGGGCGATCATGGCGTCTCGGAACATGGGTGTCATACCGAGCGGCATTCCAGTTGAGAAATTCACCGGCAGATCGTTGTACTGGGCATCGAGACAGTCGAACTGCGCCCGCAAAAAGTATTCCAGTTGGGCCCGGTCTCGCTCCAAATCGAGTAAGACGATGGCTGTTCTTTTGTCAGGCAGAGCACTCATGGAATGCGCCCACTCGGCGGCAGCTGCTAACTCATCTTCCCGAGTGGCAAAGCGTCTCACGATGGGAGCTGTGTCATGATGGCTTGTGATCTTTGGCGTTATTACAGCGAGCTCACTGAGGTGCTCCAAAGCCGTTCTCGTGATTGGCGGCAGTTCAGGAAATTCATAGAGCGCTATTGGTGTCGATTCGGCAGGCAGCGACAGTAATTGCTCGTAGGCCTGATAGCGTGTTGCCCCATTTATCTTTTGCATCTGGTCCCGAAACTTTCTGGCCCACCGAGCGAAAACCACGCAGTCTTCCTCAAATTGAAAATGTCCCCATAGGTCAGAGATTTCGGAGCCGCGGTACATACTTAACTTATCCCAGGCCGCTTTAGCCCGAATCGCTGTTGCTCTCGGCTGGGTCAGGCTAAAACTATGATTGCGTGAGACGTCCTTTCGAATAATGTCATCCCACAGCGCTGCTTGTTGCTCGTTACTGAGTAAACGTTGCAGTGGCAATCGGCCATCCTCCACTGCATTAATCCAAGCGCGCTCTAACCAAGCATCGACCGGCTCCACCAAAATTCGAGAGGGTGTGGATTCAGTCGTCTGCCGATGTGTCGTCCACGCTTCAACAATTTCTCTTGCCAGTCGTTTGCCCGGGGTAAGAATCATATGGTCCTTCTTTAAGAAAGACTCGAACTGGTGTATGTCGATATTGCGCCTCATGCTTAAAGTATCCCACGCCCGATTAAGCGAGGAAATCCGATTGCGAAACCACAGCTGAACAGCAATTGTCTGAAATTAACGCGACTTGTTGGCTCGAGACCAAACGGGAAAGTAAGAAAGCAGGTAAACTTCCGCGCTCAAATACGTTTGCAATTCCGCATGGAGATGGACTGCTTGCCTACTATCCAAATAGATAATATTAACGTTAAGAATCAACGGATTCTGATATCTCCTGCCGAGCTTAAGGCGCGTGTGACGATATCAGACGACCTGTTCGAATTTGTCGCGCAAAGTCGGTTGCAGATAGAGCGCGTTCTTGATCGAGACGATCCACGCATCATCGTCGTGCTGGGTCCCTGCTCAATTCATGATGTGGATGCCGCGCTAGATTATGCCGGGCGGCTGAAAGCGTTATCCGAGACCGTGAGTGACACTTTGCTGTTGGTTATGAGGGTCTACTTTGAGAAGCCGAGAACCACGGTGGGCTGGAAGGGATTGATCAATGACCCATTTCTCAACGATACCTTCGAAATAGAAGTTGGTTTGCAGAGGGGTCGCCAACTTCTGGGGGACGTCCTGGCTTTGGGCCTGCCCACAGCTACCGAAGCCTTGGATCCCATCACGCCTCAGTATCTTCATGATCTGATTTGCTGGTCTGCGATTGGAGCAAGGACGACTGAATCACAGACCCACCGCGAGATGGCTAGCGGGTTATCCTCACCGGTAGGCATCAAAAATGGCACTGACGGCGGTCTGGATGTGGCCATTAACGCATTGCAGTCTGTCTCGAAATCGCATCGCTTTCTCGGTATTAACTCGGATGGCAAGGTGTCTGTGTTTGAGACCCACGGCAACAGCCATGGACATATTGTGCTTCGGGGAGGGAACTCCGGACCAAATTATGCCAGCCCTCATATCGCTGCATGTGAGGAAGCTCTCCTAAAGGCGGGCCTCTCCACGACTATTATGGTGGATTGCAGTCATGCCAATTCGCAAAAAGATCCCTCGCGTCAGCCTGCTGTCGCTCGCGATGTGGCAGCGCAAATTGTGGCGGGCAATCGCTCTATTGTTGGCCTGATGCTCGAAAGTAACCTAGAGGCGGGTAGCCAGAGCATTTCGACAGACGCTTCAAATTTGCGCTACGGGGTCTCCGTCACCGACGGCTGCATCAGTTGGGCAAGCACCGAGGCGCTCATCGAGGAGCTGGCTGAGACGCTGCGGCGCTCAGTTAAAGAGCGACGGTGTGCGTCCACCGATAGAGCACCCTAAGCTAATAATAAGCCTGACTGCGATCGCTATGATCCGTGGTATCACGCACCCCAGCTAGCTGCGGTATTTGCTCCAGAAGCGTTTTCTCGACGCCTCCTTTTAGCGTCATATCGACAGCGCTGCACCCCTGACACCCACCGCCGAAACGGAGTATGGCAAACTGATCTTCAGTGACTTCGATCAGAGACACTTCACCACCATGTGCAGCAAGCGACGGGTTGATTTCGTTGTAAAGAACATAATTAATACGATCTTCGATGGGGCTGTCGTCCGATACTCTGGGCATTTTTGCGTTGGGCGCTTTAATTGTCAGTTGGCCACCCATTCTGTCGGGGGAGTAATCAACGAGCGCATCTTCCAAAAAGGGAATGCTTCGACTCTGAAACCAAGCTTTGAAGCATTCAAATTCTTGCTCAACATCACCCTCCTCGAGATCCCCCTCGCGGCAGTAGGCGATACAGGTTTCCGCTCTCGGCGTTCCCGGGTCGTTGATAAACACCCTTACACCAAGCGCATCCTCCTGTTTTGACAATAGTTCCGCCAAATATTCTTGAGCTGATTCAGTAATGGTAATCATGATTTTTAGTTCTAATACCTGAGTAAAACACTCGGATAATAACCGGATTGCTGTTGACTGCCAATCTAAAGCGGGCTTTCCTCACATAAAGGCGCGACAGTGAACCGATAAGCCCACCGATAGACTATTTTTAGGACTCGTCACGTAATGCCCGATCAGCTGGAAAGGTCTACACTTCGTTGAGTATGCTAAACCGGTTTTTGACCAATGACTGCGCCAAGAAACGATTATGAATCACCAAAACCTTGTGGTCTCGATCCACAAGCCAATGGAGACCTGGCCAAGGAAGAAGCGTCATTAACATGGGCCCAGACCATTCTCTCCGGACTCTCAGCTGCTATCGGTATTCAAAGTGCCGCCACTAGGGATCGGGACTTCGCAAGAGGCTCCTTGCTGCAATTTGTCGTTGTTGGCGTTGTGCTCACGGGACTATTTATCGGTGCATTGCTACTCGTGGTCACATCACTCCTGCCATGACATCCGAGCCCGATCTCGTTGCATTGTGTGCAGATATTAAACTGGCCATACCCAGGATCGCCCAACATTCTTCACAAACGCCATTACTGCGAATACAAGCGCTTGATCAGCTCATTGATGGCGAAGTCTTACTAAAAGCTGAATGCTTACAGGCAACGGGCTCGTTCAAGATCCGGGGTGCGCTGAATGCAATGTCCGCTATCACAGGGCAAAGCGATATCAATGCGGTTGTCGCTTTTTCATCCGGTAACCACGGTATTGGTGTGGCTTACGCCGCGCGCTGTCTTGGAACAGCCGCGACAATCGTGCTGCCCAGTGATGCCCCTCAGACAAAAGTCCGGCAAATCATCTCCTTGGGCGCTCGGATTATTTATTACGATCGACAGATTGAAGATCGGGAACAGATTGCCAACGCCTTGCTCGTCGATGCTTCAGTGGCTCTGATAAAGCCTTACGACGATTGGCATACGATAGCGGGCCAGGGTACCTGCGGCGCAGAAATACAAACGCAGGTCCCGGGCGAGCTCGATAGCGTCATTGTGTGCGCAGGCGGGGGCGGTCTCGCCGCTGGAGTGGGTACCTATCTCCGGTCTCACCAGCCTAGGTTGAGAATCTACACGGCGGAGCCAGAAGATTGGGCAGACCACCAGCAATCCTTTGCAGCTGGACGGAGGATTGCACTCACCTCTACCACTCCCACGCTATGCGATGGACTCATGGCACGTGAGCCGGGAGCCCTCACGTTTGCTATTAACACACTCAACCACACACAAGGCCTGTCAGCGCCCGATAGCAGGGTCGTTACAGCAATGCGGTTAGTGTGGCAGCATTTGGGATTGCGTCTTGAACCTAGCGGCGCAATTGGTGTGGCGTGCCTGTTGGCTTGGCCTGAGCGATTTCAAGGACAGCGGGTAGCGATAACGCTGAGTGGCGGTAACGTAGACAAACCGCTGTTTGACCGTTTGATCAGTTTAGCTGGGTAAGCCGTTTAACCATATAATGAGTGTCAGCAGAACAACGCTAATGATACCGGTGGCGGCAATTGCATCCGCCATGCCGTCTTCGATTTTGCTTTTTGACATAAACTAGGACCTCTGTATGGTTGGCGTGGCACACCATGTGCTCCTGAAGGCGCGCATTCTAACGCTTGTATCTGAATTGCCAAGTCCCCTTATATTCAGTCAGATCGCCGCGATTCTTGGTATGCCTCGCGAGTAATGCTAGTAGACGCAAAGGCCTCGACAGAGCTCCTTAGGTATTTTTTTATGATTAATTGGAGAATAGTAAAGCGATGAATTTCGAAAAATTGAAAAGTAAATGCTTGACCATATTCACAGCGATTATCGCAATGACAATTGGCTGGGGTACTTCTGCAGTAGCTGAGCCGGTTACGTCAATTGAGAACTTTTTTCAGCCCGATGGCGTTATCGCCACGGCTGAAACCTACCCTACTCTCGAAACTGCGCGGCAGTTACTCATAGCCCAAGATCGGGCCGCGGTAAACAAAATAGCCCACAACCGTGAGCTTACACCTACTGACGATCAGCCAGTTGTGAGAATGAACCGAGACACCTATTACGGCTTTGCGGTCGTCGACATCTCGGGTGGAGCCTCTATCACTATTCCGCCCGTGCCAGAGGGCAAGTACGTATCGGTTCAACCTGTGACAATGGACCACCGCATCCAGCCCATGTCTTATGGTAGCGGCACCTTTGAGCTTGCGGCTCACTCCGGTTCACATATGTATCTCGTCATTCGTTTAGACAGCACGCTAACTGAAGCTGAAGCGAACGCCGTTCAAGATGGCATGGTGATCAATGCGGGTAGTGCTAAACCATTCTCTGCGGAACCCGTTAACCGGGAGAGTTTTGAGGCCGTAGAGCTCTCTTTACGCCAGAAGTTGCCCGCTCTGGTGTCGGCGTTTGGTCCGAACTTGGTCTACGGCATGTTTACGGCGCCGACGGATGCCTCAAGGGGCCTATACAACTTTGATAAGTATACGGTCGGTGCAGCGATCGGTTGGGGCGGCGCGCAGCTTGCCGACAATCTTTACGAGAGTTCGCCAGATCTCCCTGCAGAGGGTTGCTATTCAGCGACTTTTGAAGATCCCGATAATGGCGCGTTCTGGTCTTTTACCGTTTACGACGAAAACGGGTTTATGTTTGATGATATCGCGCACATGAGCTCTGACATCGGGACAGCGAATGAGGATGGCACCTATACCGTAAATATGGGATGTGGTGCGGATGCCCTAAATAATCTACCCATCAAGAATGATACGGGGATCTTCAACTTCATCGTCCGGCATTATATTCCTTCCGATCGTGTGAAGTTTGGCGGATACCGGTTGATGCCTCTCATTAAGAAAGTCGACTGAAGCAGCCGGGGCCATGGACAGCGGCATTACTTTTACCTTCGCCGTTATCTTTTTGGGAGCGGCAGTGTTGTCGTCGCTGGCGTTATATGCCCGGCAGCCGATTATCATTGCCTATATCGCACTAGGCGTCGCGCTAGGCCCCTACGGAGCAGGGTTGGTCTCTGATACCAATCTGGTATCCGGTGCAGGTCACGTAGGCATTATTTTGCTGCTGTTTTTATTGGGACTTGATATGAAACCCAGCGCGCTTTGGAACAGTTTGCGGCAATCTACGCTGGTTGCTGTCTTGAGTACCTTGGTCTTTGCGCTGGCGGGCTACTCTATCAGTCGCGCTTTTTCTTTTAGCCACCTAGATTCGCTTCTCATAGGAGCGGCATTGGTTTTTTCCTCAACCATTATTGGAATCAAGCTTTTACCGACCACGGTACTTCATCACAAACATTTGGGCGAATTAATGATCGCCCTCCTGCTCTTTCAAGATGTAATTGCAATCATTGTCTTGGTGGTAATGGAGAGCGTAGGCGCAGGTGACTACTCGGTTCGAAACTTGTTGATGCCTCTCGTAACACTGCCAATACTAGCGTTGGTGAGTTGGGTGAGCGTTAAAAGCGTTTTGCTTACCCTAATAAAGCGCTTTGATCGCTATCACGAGTACATCTTTCTGCTGTCAATTGGTTGGTGCCTTGGTATGGCAGAGTTGGCGATTTGGATGGGATTGTCGGCGGAGATTGGCGCATTCGTAGCAGGGGTCAGTATTGCCAGCAGTCCGATCGCGCAATACATCGCCATAAGTCTAAAGCCTCTGCGAGATTTTTTTCTGGTGGTGTTCTTTTTCTCGGTAGGCAGTGGACTCGATCTGCAGGCACTTCCAAGAGTGGCGTTACCTGCGTTCGCAATGGCGACGCTTTTTCTGCTACTCAAACCACTCGTTTATCAGTGGTTGGTGAGAGGAGTATTCGAGGAGCCAAAACTGGCATGGAATCTTGGGCTCCGCTTAGGTCAGTGCAGTGAGTTCTCACTACTAATCGCTTTTCTGGGAACGGCCAAAGGCCTGCTTAGTGCAGATGCCGCCACGGTGATACAGGCATGTACAATACTGACGCTGCTGGTGTCGTCCTACCTCGTCGTGCTGAGATTACCCAACCCGATCGCCATCTCAGATCACTTACGTAGAGATTAGTGCTGCGCGTCTCGTTCTGCGCAGCACACCTTGAGTGTGGCTGCGCACAACATTCTTAGTGGCTAAATTGCAGCTTCCAGCGCGGGCAGTGCCTCGAACAGATCTGCTACCAGGCCATAGTCTGCCACCTGAAAAATCGGCGCATCCTCATCCTTGTTGATGGCGACAATGACTTTACTGTCCTTCATGCCGGCTAGATGCTGGATTGCTCCTGATATTCCAACCGCGATGTAAAGATCGGGAGCGACGATTTTTCCTGTTTGTCCCACCTGATAATCATTAGGGACAAAGCCAGCGTCCACAGCGGCACGCGACGCACCAATCGCTGCGTTGAGCTTGTCCGCGATACCCTCGAGCAGACTGAAGTTGTCGCCGTTCTGCATACCCCTTCCGCCGGAAATCACCACAGACGCGGAGGTCAGCTCTGGCCGATCAGAGACCGCCACTTCTTCTCGAATAAATTGTGAAACACCCGCGTCGTGCACTGCGGTGCAGTTCTCAATCGTTGCTGCCCCACCCTCTGCAGGTCCGGCGTCAAATGCGGTGGTACGGACCGTAATCACCTTTTTAGCGTCGGTTGACTGCACAGTGGCAATGACGTTGCCCGCGTATATCGGGCGCGTGAAAGACTCTGCACTCTCGACCGACAGAATGTCTGAGATCTGTCCCACGTCTAGTAGGGCTGCTACGCGCGGCATGACGTTCTTGCCGTTCGCTGTTGAGGCCGCCAATAAATTATCGTATTCGGCCCCAACCTCTGCGACCAACAGGCTGACATTCTCTGCCAGCTGATGCTCATACGCTGCATTATCGGCGCAGATGACCTTAGTAATACCGGGAACTTGCGCCGCTGCTTCTGCAACGCCGTTACAACCTCCACCGGCAACGAGAATATCAATATCACCGCCAAGCACCTGAGCGGCCGCTACTGCGTTCAAAGTGGCCGCCTTAAGAGAGGCGTTATCGTGTTCTGCAATGACGAGCGTTTTCATGAGATCACCTTTGCTTCGTTTTTCAGCTTATCAACCAACTGTGCGACGTCTTCTACTTTAATACCAGCCGCGCGTTCCGGCGGCGGTGCAACACTGGATTGCGTAACGTGAGTCTTCACCTCCACTGAAAGCTGCTCGGGAGAGAATGTCTCAAGCGGCTTTTTCTTTGCCTTCATAATATTGGGAAGAGAGGCGTAGCGTGGCTCGTTCAAACGCAAATCTGTTGTAATAATCGCCGGCAATTTTAGAGAGACGGTCTGTAATCCGCCGTCGACTTCACGCACGACTTCAACTGACCCCTCTCCCACCTCAACCTTAGACGCAAAAGTGCCCTGGCCCATCCCGGTTAGCGCACCCAGCATTTGACCGGTTTGGTTGTTATCGCCATCAATAGATTGCTTTCCCATTATCACCAAATCGGGGGATTCCTGCTGTACCACTGCCTTGAGTAGTTTAGCCACAGACAAAGGTTCCACAGTACCGTCAACTTCTACATGAATGCCGCGGTCTGCACCCAGAGCAAGCGCCGTACGGATCTGCTCCTGACACCCACTGCCACCCACTGATACGGCAACGATTTCTGAGATCGTTCCTGACTCTTTTAGTTTTACGGCCTCTTCAACAGCAATCTCGCAGAAAGGGTTAATTGCCATTTTCACGTTATTCAGGTCAACGTCAGAGCCATCAGCTTTAGCTCGCACTTTGACGTTGTAGTCCACCACGCGTTTCACCGCGACCAATGCTTTCATGGTGTCTCCAGATTCAGTTTGAAACTCTATGCAGATTGTCAGATTAGGTGTGTTTTGAACACACCGTTTACGCTCTCAGGAAGGGGAAAAGTTCAGCGCCTACGACCTCGACACCGCCTGCTCTCCTTCGCCGCTTAGTGTATCATGCCGTCGAATTTGAAAGCACCTTACACCCCTGATTTGCCATGAATTTAGGTGATAATGGACATAACCTAATGGCAACAATCAAACAGCAGAGGTAGATGTGGAAAGAGAATCGATGGAGTTTGACGTTGTGATCGTTGGCGCGGGCCCTGCAGGGCTCAGCGCAGCGATCAAGCTCATGCAGTTGAGTGAGGCCCAAGGTCGTGAAACCACGGTATGCGTGGTGGAAAAAGGCTCGGAGGTTGGCGCCCACGTGCTGTCCGGAGCCGTTCTTGAACCCAGGGCGTTGGAAGAGTTAATTCCAGATTGGAAGGAGCGTGGTGCGCCGCTCAACACCCCGGTAACAGGAGATACCTTTTACTTCTACACCAGCGACAAGTCGGCGATCAAGTTGCCCGGATTCGCTATTCCTCGCCCTACCCATAATGACGGCAATTTTATTGTCTCAATGGGAAATGTGTGTCGCTGGTTGGCTGAACAAGCTGAGGCCTTGGGCGTTGAAATTTATCCCGGCTTCGCAGCTGCAGAGGTGCTCTTCCACGACAACGGCGCCGTCAAGGGTATCGCAACGGGCGAAATGGGTGTTGGCGCAGACGCACAGCAGAAAGACAGCTACGTGCCCAGCATGGAATTGCACGCCGCCTATACCATTTTTGCTGAGGGCTGTAGAGGTCATCTCGGCAAGCAGCTCATTGCACATTTTGGGCTCGATAAAGACAGAGATCCGCAACACTACGGCCTTGGAATCAAGGAGGTATGGAAAATATCTCCGGAAAAACACCAGGAGGGCTTGGTTGTTCACGGGATCGGTTGGCCTCTCTCGGAGTCCGGTTCTAGTGGCGGCGCCTTTCTTTATCACGCTGAAAATCATGAAGTTTACGTGGGGCTTATCGCCGACCTGAACTACAGCAACCCCTATTTGAGCCCATTTGAAGAATTCCAGCGATGGAAAACCCATCCTAAGACACGAGAGGTGCTTGAGGGCGGAGAGCGTATCGCCTACGGCGCGAGAGCCCTGGCAAAAGGTGGGCTGAATTCCCTGCCGGAAATGGCATTCCCGGGCGGGGTTTTGGTCGGTTGCGATGCGGGAACGCTCAATAGCGTAAAAATCAAAGGTAATCACACTGCCATGAAGAGCGGCATGTTGGCGGCAGAAAGTATCATGTCGGCACTTCAATCAGAGGGCGACGCTCCCGCACAACTGGATTATTCAGCACGCCTCCAAGATTCCTGGCTGGGTAAAGAGTTACGCAGCTCTCGTAACTTCTCGGGTTTTATGCACAAATTTGGCACGCTGGTGGGTGCCGCTATGGTGTGGATTGATCAAAATCTCTTTGCGGGGCGGCTGCCGTTTACATTGCACGACACCAAGCCAGACCATGCATGCCTGCTCGAGGCAGACAAAGTCGCGCCTATTCACTACCCCAAGCCCGATAACTCGCTCACTTTCGATAGGCTTTCATCTGTTTTTCTTTCCAATACAAACCATGAAGAAGACCAGCCCTGTCACCTTACTTTGCGTGACAGCAGTATTCCGGTGGCGATTAATTTACCTAAATTTGCAGAGCCCGCGCAGAGATACTGCCCCGCGGGTGTTTACGAGATCGTGGAGGAGCCGGAAGGGCCACGGTTTCAGATAAATGCGCAGAACTGCGTACATTGCAAAACCTGCGACATCAAGGACCCGTCACAGAATATTGTCTGGGTAACGCCTGAAGGTTTTGGTGGCCCAAATTACCCCAATATGTAGATACAACTAGACTAGCGAGAACGAGACGCCATCACTGCTAATACGGTGGTTATCATCGGCGAGCGCTACGAGCCGATACCATGCCGCTCTCGAGCACAGTGCTGTCAGACCATGGGTCAAGCTAATATAAGCCGCTCCATTGGCCTTCGGTTCAGGCCTGAGGGGGTAACTCGGTGAAACCGGGAATTGACCTCCCGCGTTCAGGGAGGCACGAATCACCGTTCTACCTTCCTCCGCTTCGACCTCAAAGTCATTGATGATCAAGGGATGCAAGGTAACGGTAACAAGGCACTTTTCTACCGGCGTCACAAGGTAATACGCGCCGTCATCTTCTCGCCTGAGAATGCCTGCGAATAACTGCCATAACTCTTTACGCCGGATAGGTAAGCCTTCGTGATACCAGGTCCCATCGGCGGCAATAGTCATATCGACTTCACCGCAATAAGTGGGGTCCCACTTATCGAGCGGAGCTGGGGGCCTTCCGTTAATAGATAAGGCCGAGACCCCCCGAAGGCGTCGATGATGCCCATCGGGAATGCTCCCTGCCAAAGCGCGCAACCGGCTGTCTTCGTGCTTGCCCCGAGTCATGCTCAGAAATCCTGGGAATTACTTCACCGAATAATGATGTCGGCGGTATCACGCTGAAATTTGAGGTATTCGCCAAAACTCAGCCTCTGTTGCTCCATACTACGCCGACTCATCAAAGTTTCCGCTTCAGAGGCGGTCAATCCTGCAATGGACCCTGGGGTAACGCGCGCCAGCTGAATCAAGGCATGCCCGCCCCCTGGCACAGCGACAACACGCAGTGTGCTCGTCGCGCCGGCCGCCATCGAGAATGCGGCTTCAAGCACAGGTCTCGGCAACTGGCTCGCAAGGCGAGTGGTGGCAAGTTCTACGCGCCATTCAAGATCGAGCGTCGTCGCTACACTTTCGAAGCTGGCACCTCCCATTAAGGCCTGCTCTGCACGTGCCTGCAACTGCGCTAAAGCCTCTAGCTCTAGCTCATTGCGCAGCCGTTCCACAATCTCCCCCTCAACTTCGGGAAACGGAGACACCTGAGTTGGTCTAATCTCGTTGACACGAAGGACGACGAAGCGCTTGTTCGACAGCTCAACAACCTCACTATTGTTGCCCTCCTCAAATACTTCTTCCGTAAATGCGATCTCTCGCAAGGCGGCGTCAGCAAAGAGGTCACTGCCGGCATCTCTAGAAAAAGCTTCCGAACGCTGGACAGCACCATCGATAGCAGAAGCAGGGCCGACCAGGTCCGGCGCGTTAAATACCAAGTCGCGAAGCGCTTCTACCGCGACCAATAAAGCACGCTCTGCCTCAGCGGATTCAATAGACTCCCGTAGCTCATCCTTTATATCTTCATAACTCACCGCCTCACCAGCGATTCGCTCTTCCAATCGTATAAAGTGGGTTCCTGCGTCAGTCACTACTGCCTCTGAGACCTCGCCGGGCGATTGCAGAGCGGCGATCGCGGATTCCATTTCCTCGGGGAAAGCGGTGCCATCAGTAAAGCCCAGCGCCCCACCCTGACTTGCTGAACCAATGTCATCGGACAGTTCCTGCGCTATTGCGGCAAAGTCTTCGGCCAAGGCCAGTCTCTCGGAGACCTCAGACACTCGACGTGCAAAATCTGACTCTGATTCCTCCTCGCTGGCGATAAGAAGAATGTGTGAGACTTGTGATTGTGTGGTGACGGTGTACTCGTCCCGCACCGATTCAAACTGTTGGCGAATCGTGGCTTCGTCGACTTCCACTGTGAAATCATCAGGCGTTATTAGAATGTAATCGACCACCACCTGCTCTGGCTTTAGAAAATCGGATTGGTTGTTGTCGTAGTAGGCTTGCACAGCACTGTCGGAAAGTGCGTCACTCTCGAGCAGGGTTCCTTCGGGAATGACTAGGTAGCGCACGTCCCTTTCTTCCGCAACCAAGTCCGCCATAGCCGACAGCTCTCGCTGGGTGACAAACTCACTTTCACTGACCGCAGCCTCAAGTTGGGTCAGCACAATATCTTCTGCCTGCAACCGTCTGAATCGCTCCGGCGTGTAGCCAGCGTTGGCAAGGACACTTTTATAAGCGTCAGTGGAAAACGCGCCATTAAGTTGAAACGCATCGATAGCAGTAATCGACTTGCCCACTTGTGCGTCAGATGCAACGAGCCTGAGCTCAGACGCTTTTTGTAATAAGAGCGCTCGCTGAATCAGCGATTCAAGAGCGCGGGGTTGCAGCCTTTCGTCATCCAGCATCGCTGGATCGATCGATTCGCCGAGAATGCTGATTAGCTGACGCTTTTGTTGCGTGACTGCTTCTTGAAGCGCGATGGGCGAGATTTCTTCGCCATTGACTTCTGCAACTGAGGTACCCGCTCCGCCGGGCAAGAGCGTCTCCAAACCAAATGCAGCAAAAGACAAAACGATCAAGCCAATAATGATCTTTGCAGTAGTGCCCTGGGCGCCTTGGCGCATGGATTGAAGCATGGTGGTTCATTTCTCCCAGTGTGGCTGATTAGCGCTCACCGTCACTGATGTCAGGCTTGGTAATCACGATATGCAGGCTTATTACGTAAAGAAGGCGCTCTCCGGCGCCTTCTAGGGTTCACCGCTCCTGGCGGCAACGAAAGTAGTTTGAGGTTACTTGTTAACAGCGTCCTTCAGTGCTTTACCCGCTTTGAAGCCGGGTGTATTTGAAGCGGCAATCTGAATGGTTTCACCGGTGCGTGGATTGCGCCCCTGACGTGCAGCGCGGGCCTTCACAGCAAATGTACCAAAGCCAACAAGCGATACGCTTCCGCCCTTGGCTAGTGCGCCCGTAATCGCGCCAATTGCGGCATCGAGTGCTCGCCCGGCCGAAGCCTTAGAAAGATCCGCATCCGCGGCAATGGCATCAATCAAGTCATTTTTGTTCACGTTATACCCCTTGAGTCTGTTCAGCTAAGTTGCGTGGCACCTGCCATAGCACTGAGATAGCGTACTCCTCAGACTGTTGAGGGTCAACGCATGCGGCGCTCAAAATCAGTGGGATCTGGGCCGTTTTGTCTCATTTGTTTCTCCTGAGGGATCCTCCGTCGTCGAGAGTGACGCACGTTCCTTCATATAATCTTCGTCTGAGAGTGGTTCCGGGGAGTACTCGAGTGCAATGGAGAGTACCTCATCGATCCATTTCACGGGTCGGATCTCGAGGTTCTCCTTAATATTATCGGGCACCTCTTGGAGATCCCGTTCGTTTTCATGAGGGATAATTACGATTTCTATCCCCCCTCGGCGCGCGGCGAGAAGCTTTTCCTTCAGGCCCCCGATCGGCAGCACTTCTCCTCGCAGCGTAATCTCGCCTGTCATGGCCACCTCTGCCCGGATCGGGATATTGGTAAAAGTGCTCACCAGTGCGGTGCACATGGCAATTCCCGCGCTGGGCCCGTCTTTTGGGGTTGCGCCCTCAGGCACATGAATATGAACGTCCCGCGTATCGTGCAGCGCCGCCGCAATACCCCATGACTGAGATTTCGCCCTGACAACCGTCATCGCCGCCTGTATGGACTCTTGCATTACGTCGCCCAGGGAGCCGGTCTTGACCAGACGACCTTTTCCCAAGGTGGACGCCACCTCTACGGTGAGTAATTCGCCGCCCACAGAGGTCCAGGCCAATCCCGTCACCTGCCCTACTTTGTTTTCTTTCTCTGCAGTGCCAAAGCTAAACTTTCTTACCCCCAGCACGTCGGGCAGTATATCTGACGTGATCTCTTGCCCGGGTGCGCGCTCCTTCAGAGCGAATGCTTTCACCATTTTTCTACACACCTTTGCTATTTGCCGCTCCAGCGCTCTGACACCCGCTTCGCGAGTGTAAAAGCGGATAATGTCTAGGCAAGCTGCCTCTGATAGCGAAATCTCATCAACCTTTAAACCATTCAGTTTCGTCTGCTTGGGAATGAGATAGCGCTGGGCAATATTGAGCTTTTCATCTTCCGTGTAGCCGGGGATTCTTATCACTTCCATCCGATCCAGCAGCGGGCCCGGAATATTCATCGTATTAGAGGTGCAGATAAACATCACATCTGACAGATCGTAGTCGACCTCTAGATAGTGATCGTTAAAAGCGTGGTTTTGCTCGGGATCTAATACTTCCAGCATGGCAGAAGCGGGATCCCCGCGGTGATCCATACCCATCTTGTCGATCTCATCAAGGAGAAAAAGCGGGTTGCGAACACCTGCTTTGGACATTTTCTGAAGCAACTTTCCCGGCATGGAGCCAATGTAGGTTCGACGATGTCCACGAATCTCTGCTTCATCCCTAACACCGCCCAATGCCATGCGAATGAATTTCCTGTTGGTGGATCGAGCAATGGATTCTCCTAATGACGTTTTGCCAACGCCAGGCGGGCCCACCAGGCAAAGTACTGGGCCCTTGAGCTTCTTGACGCGTTTTTGCACCGCCAGATACTCGAGGATACGCTCCTTCACTTCCTCCAGCCCGTAATGGTCCTCGTCCAACACCTGCTGCGCCCTTTTTAAATCATGGCGCACTTTGCTGCGTTTGAACCACGGAATACTGACCATCCAATCGAGATATCCTCGCACTACAGAAGCCTCTGCAGACATCGGAGACATCATCTTGAGCTTGCCCAGTTCCGCATTGGCTTTATCTAAAGCCTCCTCGGACATTCTTGCTTCGGTAATTTTGTTTTGCAGATCGTCAATCTCGTTAGGCGCGTCATCCATCTCGCCGAGCTCTTTCTGAATCGCCTTCATCTGCTCATTCAGGTAGTACTCGCGCTGGCTTTTCTCCATTTGTTTTTTAACTCGCCCGCGAATTCTTTTTTCCACTTGAAAAAGATCTATTTCTGCGTCCATCAGAGACTGCAGATGCTCCAGTCGCGCACGGATATCCATCATTTCCAATATGCGCTGCTTCTCCTCAAGATCTACACTCATATGCGCAGATATAGTGTCGGCAAGCCGACCGGGCTCATCAATGCCAGATAGTGATGTCAGTACCTCTGCAGGCACCTTTTTGCTCAGGCCAACGTACTTTTCGAACTGCTCGACGGTCACCCGCACAAGCGAGGCGCCGTCCTTTTCTCCCAGCGACTCAGACTCGATCTCACGAACAGAAGCGACTGCGAACTGATCTTCTTCGTCAACTGCGAGCACCGCCGCCCGATAACTACCCTCAACTAACACCTTGATTGTGCCGTCGGGCAGCTTCAGCAGTTGTAAGATATTCGATACGGTTCCCACCTGATAAAGATCATCGGCGCCCGGCTGATCGTCACCTGCGTTACGCTGAGCCACGAGCAATACCTGCTTGTTGTCAAGCATGGCATGCTCTAGGGCCTCGATTGACCGCTCTCGACCAACAAACAATGGCAACACCATATGGGGGTAAACGACTACATCCCGCAATGGCAGCAGCGGTAACTGGTGGTCCTGATCCGTCATATTATCCTCCGTCCGTTACGAAGATATGGGGCCACATTAATGATTTTAAAGCCCCAAAGCGCAAGGGTAAGCGCACTTTCAGTGGGTGATACCCCATTGCCACCCCTGCGGATTAACCGCAAGGCGCATTGGACTGATAGGTAAGGGTACCGAGGGGCCGAGGTCAATCCTCGGCGCCTGCGGCAGCAGGAGCTGGCGTCTCGTAGACCAGTAAGGGCTCCGAATCGCCCTTGACGACTGACTCGTCAATCACAATCTTGGCGACATCAGGACTAGAGGGGATGCTATACATCGATTCAAGTAAGATTCCCTCGAGAATGGATCTCAGGCCCCGAGCACCCGTCTTCCGCTCCATTGCGCGCTCTGCGACAGCACGCAAACCATCTTCGCGGAAGTCGATTTCAACGCCCTCCATATCAAACATCTTTGCATACTGCTTAGTAAGGGCATTTTTTGGCTCAGTTAATATGCGTATCAAGGCGGGCGAGTCGAGCTCTTCAAGCGTCGCGATAATGGGTAGCCTTCCTACAAACTCAGGGATTAAACCATACTGAACGAGGTCCTCGGGCTGCAGGTCGGACAGTGTTTCGCCGAAGTTTCGGGTCTCGCTTTTGCTTTTCACCTCGGCGCCAAAACCGATCCCCCCTTTTTCTGAACGATTTCGAATAACCTTGTCCAGGCCCGCAAACGCGCCACCGCAGATAAACAGGATATTACTGGTATCCACCTGCAAAAACTCCTGCTGGGGGTGCTTGCGCCCGCCCTGAGGCGGCACAGAGGCAACAGTACCTTCAATGAGCTTAAGTAACGCCTGCTGCACTCCCTCCCCTGAAACATCGCGGGTGATAGAGGGGTTGTCGGATTTACGCGAAATTTTGTCTATCTCGTCGATATAGACAATACCCATTTGGGCGCGTTCCACGTCGTAGTCACACTTTTGCAGGAGCTTCTGAATAATGTTTTCGACATCTTCGCCAACATAACCCGCCTCGGTAAGCGTGGTCGCGTCTGCAATGGTGAACGGGACGTCCAGCAACCTTGCCAATGTCTCGGCTAGCAATGTCTTGCCAGACCCCGTAGGCCCTACTAATAGGATATTGGATTTGCTGAGCTCAACCTCTTCTGTGTCGCGCGCAGCAGGTGAGGCATTACGCAGGCGCTTATAGTGGTTATACACCGCTACCGCCAAAACGCGTTTCGCCTGTTGCTGGCCAATCACGTACTCGTTCAAGATATCGTTGATCTCTTGAGGAATAGGCAACTTAGCGTCATCACTTTCGCTTGTCGCTTCCTGAATCTCTTCGCGAATGATGTCGTTGCACAGGTCGACACACTCATCACATATGAATACCGATGGCCCGGCAATGAGTTTCCTTACCTCGTTCTGGCTTTTGCCACAAAACGAACAATACAGCAGCTTGCCGCTATCTCCCGATGTGCTTTCGTCCGCCATTAACCGTTCCTGTGAAGCCTTTTTTCCACTGTTTCCAACCTTGATACGTTTCGGTCGACATTGCAAGTCGCCACGGCTGGGCGCCCCAACACCCCCTTATCTGGAGGTAATAACCTCATCGACCAAGCCGTACTCAACACTTTGCTCGGAGCTCATAAAGCGGTCTCGTTCTGTGTCTCGCCCTATCACCTCCAATGATTGGCCCGTGTGCTCCGCCAACAGGGTATTTAATCGCTCTCTCAAAAACAAAATCTCTTTTGCTTGAATCTCGATATCTGTCGCTTGACCTTGTGCGCCGCCGCTCGGCTGATGAATCATCGTGCGCGCGTTGGGCAAAATGTAGCGCTTACCCTTCGTACCGCCACTGAGCAAGAAGGCGCCCATAGACGCTGCCTGGCCAATACACATGGTGCTGACATCTGGCTTGATAAATCGCATGGTGTCATAAATTGACAAACCTGCTGTGACCGAGCCGCCGGGGCTGTTGATGTACAAATGCACGTCCTTATCTGGGTTTTCTGACTCGAGAAACAGAAGCTGTGCAACCACCAAGTTCGCCATGTGGTCCTCTATCGCCCCAACAATAAATATAACGCGCTCCTTGAGGAGTCTGGAGTAGATATCGAACGAGCGCTCACCCCTCGAGGTTTGCTCGATCACCATTGGCACCAGCCCTAAATTCTGAGGGTCCAGCTTGCTATTTGATGAATTCATGTCTCTCGTGCCTCTTCGATTAAGCTTCGGCGGCTGGACGCGCTTTGGCGAGTGCATCTTGATAACTGCATTCGACTTCTGCGATGGCCGCATCGGCCAGAAGCCGCTCTACCACTGCGTCCTCGAGTACTCGCGACTCTACGCCGGCGAGTTGCTCATTTTCAGAATAATACCAATTGATCACTTCTTCCGGGTCTTGATAGGTCGATGCTATGTCCTCAATGAAGGATCTCACCTTCGCAGGCTCAGCCGTCAAGTCGAAATGTCCGATCATCTCTGCAACCACCAGACCCAACTTCACGCGGCGTTTCGCCTGATCGGCAAACATTTCGTCTGGCAACACGGAAGCGAGGTCCATATCCTGGGGTGCCGCTCCCCCAAACTGCTGAAACATCTGTTGTCGCATCGTGCTCACTTCTCTGCTGATCAAAGTGGCGGGCAGTTCAATACTGTCGTGAGCAGCGACAATGCCATCCATCACCTGATTTTTAACAGAGGCTTCGATGGCATTGCGTAGCTCTCTCTCCATGTTCTGCTTCACTTCAACCCGAAAATCCTGCTCGTCGCCCTCTTCAAGCCCATATTTGGCGAACAATGCCTCGTCGACGGGCGCTAATACCATTGTTTTCACTTCTTTCAAGGTCACCGCAAACTGGACATCAGCGCCTGCGAGCGCTTCACTCTGATAATCTTCGGGGAAGGTCAGCTCGAGTACTTTTTCCTCCCCGGCAGTGGCACCCACTAATCCTTCCTCGAAGCCGGGTATCATGCGCCCAGAACCCAATTCCAGAGAGGTTCCCTCGGCTGAGCCTCCATCGAAAGCCTCGCCGTCTCGGGTTCCGACGAAGTCGATAATCACCGTGTCGCCATTTTGGGCGGGCTGATCAGATACAACCCACTCCCCCTGCTGCTTCCGAAAGACCTCAATGATGTCGTCAATGTCCGCGTCGGTCACTGTCGCTAGCGGTTTTTCGATGGTTAATTCTCCCATAGGCTGCACCTCCACCGTAGGGAAAACTTCAAAGGTTGCGGTGTACTCTACATCTTGCCCCGCATCCATTTTCCTAGCTTCTATGCTCGGCTGTCCGGCCGGTCGAAGGTTCTCAGAGACGACCGCCTCCTGAAAGGACTGGCTAATCACCTCTCCCAGCACCTCTTGCCGCACCCCTGCGCCAAACCGCTGCTTCATGACCTTAATAGGTACTTTTCCAGGACGGAAGCCTGGCAAGCGGGCATTCCGCGCAGCCTCCTGAAGTCGTTTGTTAACGACCGTATCTACCCTGTCTGCCGGCACGCCAACAGTCAGGCGTCGCTCTAAACCGGAAGTTGTTTCTACGGACACCCGCATGGTGCAGCTCCTACCTTAAAATTTAGCAATAATAAAATTGCTTGTGGCTTTTGTGACGCGCTTTTGCCCTCTAAGCCGAGGGCTGATTGGGGCTTTAGCAGAGATTGGTGCGGAAGGAGAGACTCGAACTCTCACGTCGTTAGACACTGGAACCTAAATCCAGCGCGTCTACCAATTTCGCCACTTCCGCACATGACAAC
>Ga0066605_10000195_pt1 | contig 38993 bp, 39 predicted proteins | sample SaaInlLV_DNA_10m_FD_60385 | JGI IMG/M metagenome (GOLD analysis project Ga0066605, IMG submission 60385) | Marine microbial communities from expanding oxygen minimum zones in the Saanich Inlet - SI075_LV_DNA_10m | ecosystem: Environmental > Aquatic > Marine > Unclassified | place: British... | reverse complement strand
CAGGCATGACAAAATGCCCCATGCCGTCGATTACCTGCGCCTCTTCATGTACTGCAGGGCTGCCCTCACTCGGGCCCGCATAGATAATCTCACCATCCGCGAATATCACTGAGGCCTCTTCGCAGAAATGATCGGCGTGACCGTTGAAAAGAGAAATATTGGTAAGTGCGATCACGGTAACCTCAGCAGTTTCTTAGCGTTTGCGGAAAGGCGAGACGCCCCGGGAGCCAGCGCCTCAGGGGTATCAAATCCACCTAGGTTGGTACCCAAAACCAGCTTATCTCCAGCTGCGTAATGACGAAGTGCGGCGGCTGCCACCTCGCCTTTCACATGGGTATCAAACCACAATTTCTTTAGCTCATGCACAAACCCGGTTTGCCTGACTCCATTCGAGACCGCTGGGTCGACTTGAGCGAGCTGATCAATTTTTTCAGCGAGAAACGCAACAGTGCCGCCCCCATGAGATATACAAATGTCGATAGCGGGATGTCGATCTAATACTCCCCCCAACAGTATTTGAGCGACCGCCAGCGCTTCCTCTTGGGCATAGCCCAGGCTGAGCGAGAAATTATGAAGTGTGAGCCGATCGTCTTTTAGCCCACCCGATCCGTCAGTCGAGCTGGCATGAATAAATAGCGGCACGTCGAGATCGACCAACTTCCGATAAAGCGGGTCAAGCGAGGGACAAGCAAACCCCTGGGGGAAATCCGTACCGATCATGGCGCCTTTGAGACCTAGCGTACCTACCGAGCGCTGCAATTCATTGCAGGCGGCGGAGACATCCTGCATGGGCAGTGCAGCCAGACCAACCAGTCTATTGGGCGCCTCTGCAACAGATTGGGCCATCAGTTGATTGTGTCGCTGACAAAAGTCAGCCGCTATCAGTGGCTCTATACCGTGAAAGAATGTGAGCGGGTTTGGAGAGAGGGCCTGAATCCCGATGCCCAATCTGTCGAGGTGCGACAACCGCAGCTTCAGATCAGTGAAGACCGTGTCCTGATAGGAAATCGGTGTCATCGTGTATTTGCCAATGCGAAAAAAGGGCGAGCCACTCTTGTCAACGCCAGCCTCGGGGCCGTGGACACCCGCAGTGCCGTTGAGCGTCTCGAACACCACATGAGCGTGCACATCTATAATGTCGGGAGCCATAATCTGGCCTCGTATCACTGCATCTAGCGGGACTATCCGTAATTGAATTACCCCGCATCAGTTTGCACGATGTGGCACAACTTTACGACGTGACGCACTGACAGTAGTCTGGCAACCGATAGGCGCAGGGCGCGCTTTCAAATACGGAGATCATCAATATCAAATGTCACATTGGGTTACTTCTATTATTGTCCTCCACGGTTTATTCAGAACCTGTGATCGTCAGTCTAGAGGGGCCGAATACGTCAGGAGCCTATGAGGGTATCGCAAATTTTCGCGGCTCGGCCGTGACTGAGCCTAGCGTTTCTTCCGAGGCAAGTGATAGAGAAGGCAACGATGCCTTTCCGATTACCATGGCGGAGGCTCGGGACGATGCTGCTCGAGCGCACCCCGATTTTCTTGACGCAGATGCATCAGCTTTCTCTCAAACCCAGTCTTTCATCCCTCGGAAATTAGATATCGCAGAGGCTTCGCGGGGGGATGCGTCTCTATCTTTACTAAATGAGATTCGATATTCACCCAAGCTGACCACAGCTGGGCAACCATCAGAGGAACAACTCCACGCAGTCGCGGATGCTGGCTTTCAGCGAGTTATATTTTTGGCTTTCAACGACCATCAAGATGCGCTGACAAACGAAGATCGAATCGTCAGAACTGCAGGATTGTCGTTCTTACACATTCCGGTGGCTTGGGATGCCCCGACTCTTAATGATTTCGACAACTTTGCTGCTGTGATGCTTACGTCAGAAAAGACCCTGGTGCATTGCGAAGTGAATTTCCGCGCTTCCGTGTTCGGATTTCTTTATCAGGTGATCTACCGGGGAACTCCGCAAGAGGAGGCCTTCTCCTTACTAACAAGCATCTGGATACCCAACGAAACGTGGGAGGCTTACATCATCTCAGTGCTGGCCGACAAAGGTATCGAATATTCGGGTTTGCGCTAGCGACAGGCTAGCGCCTATGACCTTTGCCAGCATTACCTAACTTGGCGCACTAGCTGAACAGCGGGTGTGAGGATAGGTGCTGGTGCGTAATTGTTGGGCTGCTGAAGCCTGAATTCCTCAGCCACTAGTACTATCGGCATTCAGAAAGAGTTTACGCCTCTTCAATCACTGGCACTTTATGGCCCGCCAAGTGATCTGAATCTCTCTAACTATGTTGTTTCTTTCCCTGATCAAGGACCATATTTCGTCGTCTGAAAGTAAGCCCTCTGCAACTTTTTGTTGGTACTCAGCCTCTAAAACAAAGTGAGTATTCTCTACTGAAAAATCCACACCGCAGATAAGGCCAAGTGGCGTATTTGCGATATTAGATTTTTCCCATTCTTTATTTAGAGACTGATCATATAGCCTCAACACATCCGCAGTTATAGGGCGAACATGCGTTGGGTCGGACAAAAAATTGTCGTGCCGTGGGTGCGGCACATTGATATAGAGTCTCGCGTTGTGTGCGGATATCCGGTACAGCTCCTGTATGACGCCGTTAAAGACGCTGACATCAGACCCCAAATGCTCCAAAACATGATTCATTAAAATTTCGTGGCAACTGTCGTCAGCAAAAGGATAGGGAAAGCTTTCCAGATCATGGACCACATCAACTGAATAAGTATCATGCTTGTCCAAATTGACCCAGCCGGGCAAAATTTTATTACCGCAACCAAGGTTTACTCTCATCTAAGTCTCCACTGAATTTGGACAACTGCATACTCGAGTTACTTAAGAAAGTTGCTATCGGGCAACCGTTTTTCCAATTGCTTCGGATTCTTTTTCGAAATAGAGGGTTGGCCAAAGATACTGCCACTCTTGCACAACGTCACGCTCTTAAGTGGCCCTACGGTATCCACAAGTACCAACGACAGGCTAGCAGCTCTTTTCCACCCATGACCTTCGCCAGCATCACTTAACTTAGCAGATTAGTTCGCCAGCGATGAAATGGAGGGCTGCTGTGCAGCTTCCTTGTAGAATCAAAAGGGGCCTGAGACATTGGCTCCTTTTTAGTTGAGAGTTGGCATCTATGATTCCTCTCAGTTATCGAAAAAACATGACGTTATTAGGGGTGAATATCTGGCTCTTATTGAACGCCGCCCTCGTATCTGCCCCCTACAGCGTTGTAGTCAAAGTCCTCGCCGTAGAACTTTGCTTTGCCAAAACCGAACATGACCTCTCACATTGAGACAGCGCTTTGGTAAGCTAAGGGTATGAACAAATTATTTTCTGCCAGTGTGTTTTTCGGTATTGCGGGTTTTTCACTGTGTCTGCACGCAATGGACAGGGATGAATATTACGCGTCCGTTAGTTCAGTACAGCACGGTCTTGCTCCAGAGTTCCGACGTTTGCTGTCTAGTTGCGGAGCCGAGGCTTCAACGATCATGAGCCTACAGGCGGAAGCTGAATCTCACGGCTCATTACAACATCAATTAGTTCGTTCATTTCTACAAGAGAGCCATTTCGGACAGAACATTCTCTACTGCCTTGATGCAAAAATCGAACGTTTAGACTCGATAGATGGCTGAAATCGGCCAGTTTAGGGCCAGGCAGATGGCGCTAACTGACCAGCTGTGATGGTCTAGAGAACCACCTCCGTTGGCAGGCTAGTTTAACAGCGGTAACAAGAGGGCGGCTGGAGCGTGCTAGCGTTAGCTTTGCAAAGCATTATTTGATTTAAGGGCCTTTGTTGGCTCCTTTTTTTATTTTAGGGGTAACATTTGGACCGACCTGAGATTTCAAGGAACCGTTATCAACATGGAACTAAAAGTGTTTTTTACAGTATTCATGGCAGTCTTCATCGCAGAACTGGGAGACAAAACTCAGCTTGCAACGATGTTGTTTGCTGCTGACGGTGAGGTGAGTAAATGGACCATCTTCTGGGGTGCATCAGCTGCGTTGGTTGTGGCATCGGCAATTGGCGTTTTAGCGGGGACGTTGATGTCAGAGTTCATCAACGAAAGGTATCTCAATTACATTGCTGGCACAGGATTCATTCTCATTGGAGCGTTCACATTGGTGCGCGCCTAAAGCACTACTTTGCCATCGCTTGTATCTACTGCAGGCGATAGTTGCTTTTTTTACATTGGGTTCTGATGTATGGCAGCAGTAACACTGTTAGCAGCGTGAGACTTTGGGGGGCCCCGACCCTCGCAATACACTCCACTCTGTAGCGCCCTTCTCAACAGGAAAATGTCGCAATGAACTGCCGTAAAAAAAGCTGATTTATCGTAAAACAAAGGCCGCAAACAAGCATTTGTGCGGCCTTTAGGAAAATGGCGGAGCGGACGGGACTCGAACCCGCGACCCCCGGCGTGACAGGCCGGTATTCTAACCAACTGAACTACCGCTCCGGGTAGACGATGCAGGGTCTGCACCGGTTGCTGCTTGCCTCTCTTTGGAGAGGAATGGTGGGTGATGACGGGATCGAACCGCCGACCCTCTGCTTGTAAGGCAGATGCTCTCCCAGCTGAGCTAATCACCCCCTAACAAGAGACCGGCATTATAGGGATCGCAACCCGACTGTCAATGTGCTTTAGAGCTCAATTGGAGTCGCTAAGAGACGCGCGGGCAAGACTAAAGCGTGTAAAATCGCGGCCTGTTTTGGCACCAGCTCAGAGACGACCCAAACGATGGAACTCTATAAGGATTTTCGCTTCGAAGCGGCCCACCTACTCCCTGAAGTGCCTGAAGGCCATAAATGTGCTCGTTTACACGGGCACTCCTTCAGAGTTCGCATTACTATTTCCGGAGAAATGAACCCCAAAACGGGCTGGATTTTAGACTTTGATGACATTCGGCTAGCTTTCGAGCCGCTCCTCGAACAGCTGGACCATCATTATCTAAACGAAATTGCGGGTCTCGAGAACCCAACCAGTGAACATCTCGTGCACTGGATCTGGGATCGGCTTAAACCTGCCCTGCCCGAGCTAACAGAGGTCGAGATTAACGAAACCTGCGACACCGGCTGTCGATATCGCGGGATCTGAATCAGCCATAGACAAAAAAAGAAAAAAAAGCGCCAAGGCTATTGCATAAAATTAACATTCTGTAGTAGCCGACTACTGTTTGTTATGCACAAATGTGGGGCGACATGAGATTCCAGGCAAGTTAACAGCGAAACCCCATAATCAAATTGACCAAAGACAAATAAGTCATTGTTTTGTATGAATTAATAGCAGTTGGTTAAAATTTGATCAATTTGCCAACTCTGACGGGCTCGTTGCCTCAGCGGGCAAGGCAAACAAATTATCCAGAGAGTTATCCACATAAACTGTGGACACTTTTGATGAAGTTTACGCTTTATCTCGCACCTCTTTGGTGAGCAAATGCAACTCGATGGCGTCTTGCACTGCCCTTGGCTGATCGATATGCAGCCAATGCCCCGCATCTGGCACGGTATGAACCCGACTTTGCAGAAATCGACGAGCGATTTCGGGTAAGTGGTCGGCGCCGATATATTGCGAGTTGCCACCGCGCAGAAACAGCGTCGGCGTCTCACACGGCACCTCGCCATCAGGCGCAGCTCGCAATTGATCGTACCCTGACGTCAACCCAGCGAGGTTGAAACGCCATTGATAACCCCCTGGGCCCTGCCTCACTCCCATCATTAGGTAGCCACGCACCTCAGGCTCTGGTATCACTTCCGCCAATATTTCCTCAACCGAAGAACGAGTTTTGCATCCACTGGCCTGCACCTGCGCCATTACCGCCAAGATCTCAGCGTGTTGCGCGGGGTACAAAACAGGAGCAATGTCCGCCACGACCAAGCGCTTCAATCGCTCAGCGTCACTCAAGGCCAACTGCATCGCTACTTTGCCACCCAGCGAATGGCCTATCATATGGCTTTTGCAAATTTGCCGGCCATTCATCCATTTCAGCACTTCATCGGAATAAGCCTCCAAAGACGCTGAGGAGAGCCATGGTGACCGTCCGTGGTCAGGCAAGTCCAGACAATGCACCCGGAAATGAGGCTCAAGCGCGCGCGCGATGCCTCTCAGATTGCTGCCCTGACCAAACAAGCCATGCAATAAAATGACATCCTTGCCCTGTCCGCTTGACACTGCCTGCAGGGAATTGTTCATGACTGGCTCTCCTTTGGTAGCATAGGCGTCTATTTTAAAAGGATCGCCCGAATGCGCAGACTCTCGGACCACCACTTGCCTACGCCGCTATTAATGGGACCCGTAAAACGACTTCAGCAGCTATTTTGGGTAACCACTCTGTTTGCCACACTCAGCGCGTGCGGCTCGGCCACTGTGGGCGGTGGTTACAACGCCACCACGCCCAACAATGTTTTTGAGCCCGCGATATACGACCAGATGGATAGTCGTGTCGTCGTCATAGCCAACGTTAACCTGGGCGTCCCCTCCCGTAACTACCTCGCAAAGCGGGAACCCTTAGTCGACTCTCGCGTGATCGAATATATCGAAGGCGCCGGCTACGAAGTCCGCCCGCAAAGAGAGTTCTCTCAGCGCTGGAACAATGCAGTGCTGATTTACGGCGACCCGGTTGACCCCACCACGGGCAGAGTGAATCAAAAATCTTTTATCCAAATAGTGCAAGCCGTCCGTGATCAGCTTCGACAACAAACGGACATCGGCAGCATTATTTTTACGGATATCGTTGAAAAAGACGTCTATTACGAGCAGGGCTTAAACCGCGTAACCCGCTTTGACGGCGTCACGCGCAAACCGGCAGTACAAGGGGCTGGCAGTGGCGTAACGGCTGACTTCGACTGGTCTCGCGCTGTGTCAGCGGCCACAATCCGTGTCGCCTGGTTCAACATGGACTTGGAGCGTCTTTTCTCGGGCGAGGGAGGCATGGAAGTCACCGACGCAGTCGACACTCGCAGCGGAACGGCTTTTATTCGCCGCAGGGATGTGCTCGAGAATGAAAACCATATTGACGAGGGTATTGCTATCGCGTTTCATCCAGTCATACCGATGAAAAACTGGCCTGGTAACCCCTAATCAGGCCAACGCCTCCAAGCCTCTCTCAATACACCACATCGCAGAGAGGCCACCCAATACAAAAATGGGCAGTGGACGCAGGGCCGTTATACGGTGCGCGCCCCATAATTTGGCACCCACAGTAAACAAAAGCACCAGCAACGCAATAAACGCCAGCTGCCCCAGTTCAATACCAATATTAAAGGCCAATAGTGCCAGTGGAACGTTCGACTGAGGCAAACCCGTCTCAGCCAACGCACCCGCAAAACCCATACCGTGCAACAGGCCAAACCCTGCCGCTAGCCACCATGGCTGCCGCCACAGTGCGCCACCTCCGTCCGCTCGCGCCAACTCTACTGCGAGCACATAAATTGAGAGCGCTATCATGAATTCGACTAAGGTTACGGGATAGTCGAATACGCCCAGCGTCACCATGGCAAGCGTCACACTGTGCCCTAACGTGAAGGCCGTCACAGTCAGTATCAAACGACGGTTCCAACCCACCAGCAACAAAAGGCCCATCACAAATAAAAGGTGGTCTGGGCCCTCCCAGATGTGCTCTGCACCCAGTTGAATATAGTCTTGAGTGATGCTCCCAGCGGTACCCTCAGCCGGCACAACAAACTGCGGCTCAGTCGCTGTGAAAACCGCCTGATGAAAAATATCCTCCGCCAGATTCAGACGAAGTAATGCTGACGACTGGTTATCAGCGAGTCCGCTTACCGACAGCGTTTTCCCCACCAAACCCTCGGCACAGGTGAGCTCCATCTGCATGAGCACACCGGTTCCTTCCTGGATCCACGGAGACGCCGATGTGATCTCACAGTCAGCGGGGAACACGGGCTCCATTGAAACCGCGGAAACCTTTTGTATCGGTGTCTTCCAGGTCGCACTAAAAGTACTTTCTGAGAGCTGGCGTATCTCCAGTAAAGAGGGCGCAAATCGATGGGCAGACGCCCCAGAGCAAACCAGGGCGACAACCAGAAACAACCAGACCCTCATGAGCGCCTTACCTCATAACGGGCCATCGCCTCTTCCACCCAATCTGAGATCGCCAGCGCCTCAGCCTCACGAATCAAATCGCGCTCTATTCTCTGGCTGACCTCATCCAGCGCGAGCGTTCGTGGCGACTCGAATTCATGCAGGTAAAGATAATGCTGACCAAATGCGGATGCGATAGGGCCCCACCACCTACCAGGCTTCACGCTCAAGGCACTCAGCTCCTCAGTGAATACGGCGCCAAACACGCGTGTGATCTGATCGGGACTCTGCCGAGAGAAGTCGTAGCCCGATAAAAAAGGCGCACCGAGTAAGCGTGCCGCCCCTGGATCTAACGCTTTGCTCTCAATCTCCGCCATGAGGGCATCCATTTCCCCACTCCGCTCGAGGGAGAGGAATACGTGACTGAAGGAATAGCGCTCGGGTTCTCGCCAAGACGCCAGATCGCGCTCATATCTTGACGATACTTGTTCCGGGGTCGGAGGCAGACCCGGGCGAGTCGCCACGATCAAGCGCTCCATGATCTGCACCAGCCGGCGTCGAATGACCTCATCCGTCAGGTGCAGCCTCAACGCATACCCCTGCTTTATCAGCTCGGCATCGCTCGCCTCACTTTGCGTATCCAAAAAGCGCATATTGCGGATAATGCGCTGCTCAACCGCCCCATCTCGATAATGGAGATCCCTCGCGATGGCCTCCCTAAACAGCAATTCATCACGCAATTCCGTATCGATAAAACGATCAAGCACCTCGGGAGCCACTGTTCCCTGCGCAAACTGCACATAGTTCTGGACCATGGCATTGAGGCGTTCTGCACTAGGGGGACCGAGCACGGGTTTGGGTGGAGGAAAAGCCCATTGGCCTGCGAGAAACAAGGCTATGCCCAGCAACAGGAATTGAAGCCATGGTTTTTTGAGCGCTTTCATCGGCGTACCGCTTACATTCTCATACACAACTTAAAAATAGCTTACGAGGAGATCGAGAGGCTCCTCTGGAAGTAGCTTACTGGGACCCTCCCGAGTGCCCAGATAGAGAAACCCCACTATCTGATCGCCTGGTTCACCACCCAGCGTCTCTATCACCAGCGGGTCTGTCGCATACCCTCCGGTGCGCCAGATACTGCCAAAGCCCAGCGATTCAGCCGCAATCTGTGCGGCAGCGAGTGACGCAGCGACCGCATGCCCTTGTTCATCGCGACCGATCTTCTCGTGTTCAGTCGCATGAAGTAGGCCGGCAATAATCATGGGTGCCCGCAATGGCGCTTTAGCCGCTTTCTCCAGCTTTGCGGGGTCAGAGATGCCCCGTATCCTGAGACTTTCAGCGAAACACTGACCCAGCGCCGCTCGACGGTCGCCATCAATCACAACGTAGCGCCAGGGTCGGAGCCGACCATGATCAGGCGCCCTGAGCGCTGCACGCAATATCGTGTGTAGCGCCTCGGAGTCGGGCCCCGGTGCGGCCAAACGGGCGTGGGAGTTGCGCTGTAAAAGTGTTTCGATAGCGGACATGTCTGCAAAGATACGATGAATCCGATAGCTTACCAAAATGAAGCGGAACTTATCCGACCCGCCAGGCGTCGGGCAGGTCCGCTCTTACCGCGATGGTCCGCTCACCAAATGCGACGCTGTTCTCGGTCACCGTCACATCGGCGTCAGTGAGGACACCCTCATCAAACCGGTACTGTGGCGACCAGTCACCCGCAAGTCGAGACGCTTCTATCTCATCCTGAGCAACGAGTGTCACCTCCTGCTGGCGACGCCAGGCCATTATCGCCTTGTCACCATGATGTTTAGCCAGCAACTCCTCAGTGGTCGACGGGCTTAGCAGCGCAGCGGTCGCGTTATTACCACCAAAGCCCTTGCTGTTAATCAACGCGTAATCGATATCTTCGCTTTCTCTTTCTGACAATGCGAAAGCCAAACCCTCGGTTACGACATCATCGGCAATAGTTTCAATGCTCTGGATTCGCGGAACGAGATTATGCTGCCAGATACCTAACATCGCGGTTAATTGATCTCCGGCCGCCGCGCCTAATGAATGACCCACGTAGCTTTTTATCGCGGCTACCGGCCAGGATTGCACCCCAAAGGCTTTCGCCACCTTGCTCAGTAGCGTTGATTCGGTAACCCGATTCTGAGGAGTACCGGTACCGTGCGCCTGCACCATTCCTCGCCGACGCAATCGCTCCTCGCCCAGGATCGCTCGCGACGCCACAACCGCCTCGGCCACCGTGAGATAGTTTCCAGCGCCAGGACCCGAGATAGACTTCTTGGCTCCGTCTGCTCTTACGCCTACAAACGGCGCGCCCGCCAGAATCGGGGCACCGAGCTCGAGTGCCAACTCGTCGTCCATCAACACCACCACTTGCGCCGATTCGGCCATCGTAAAACCACAATTGTTGCCAAAAGGCCTACACGCGCGGCGATGGTCAATGCCTTCCTGTTCTGACTGTCCGTCAAGTTGTCGCAGTCCTTTGTCGGTCGCCAGGGCCCCCATAGCAACATAGCCATCCATGACCTCCGCACTGACGGGCGCCTCGGCCGCACCCACCACTACCACGCGGGACCGCCCATTTCGGATATCTTCAATACCCAGCCGCAGGTTGTAGAGAAAGGTGGCGCAGGCGCCCAATGCCGGCCCCGTTGCACTCAGACTGCCGAGCACATAAGCGCTGATGAAATCGCCGGGCATTTCTGCGAAACCAAAAGGGCACTGCTTTGAACTGACTCGTCGGCCCAATAAACGCGCGCGCAGCATCCCACCTGTGCCGGCCTCATCAAGCTGGCCCATGGCACTAGATACATAGACGCTGATCGCATCACCGGGCACCTTCGCTGTGATGACGGACCAATCCAGCCCCAGGTCCGCCAGCGCGTCGGACATAGCAAAAATAGCCATCTGCACCGCGCGCGGGTGGTTACGAGAAGGGTACAAACCGCCTGGCTCAAAACCGCTCGGGAGCTGGCCTGCAGCACTCACCTCAAACGCTCGGCTACTGGGCAAGAGCACCTCGGCGCGCGCTCCCAGCGAGACCGTCATGGTCTTACCGTTGAGCTGCTCAGAGGTCGCTCCTAATACTGTGCCGTCAACCATTCCGCCCGGATTAAACTCGAACACCCCCGGCGCCACACCCTGTGGCATTTGCGCTCGTCGATGCCACGGCACCGCATGGTGGTCAAACCATTCCCGCTCGATTTCTCGTACCAAAGTATGATTCGCGATAGCGTTAGGGTCAGTAGCTCCCATCATTTGCCCCAGTGCCCGCTGGGTCGTGCTGCGCTCTGCTGCCGAGAGTGAATCCCAAATCATTCTTTTGTAGGCGTGTCGGCGAGAGGTCCGCCCCGCGCTGTTGACACCGCCAGCGGCCACCATAATGGGAAGTCTGAGCATGTTGTCTCCAGAATCGTCTCTTCGCAGGCGCTGTCGATGGCGCCTCAGGCCAACCGCGACGCTCTCGCCGCATCCAAAAATATAAAGTGCGTGAGTGTACGCTGGACAGCACTATCAACTATGCGTATACAGCCATATATTATGCTTATATCGCCAAATATCGGATCGTCATGCCGTATTGCAGCCCTCGTCCACGAGCATATGCTTGCTTCCTCGGTAACTTTGCCGATGGAAATATTGACCGGGGCAGCGCAAAGCATGGAGCGGTTCTCTCGCCAATCACTGAGCTTCGAGTGCTTCAGTTCTGGTGGCGGTCCAGTCGCCGTGGGAAGCGGATTGACCATCGCCACCCAACCCCTGGAGGCGCTTGACCATTTTGATCTGATGATTATTCCGGCAATCTGGCGTCATCCTGGTAGGGTTTTGCGCAAACACCCGGATCACGTTCAACAGATATCAAGGCACGTGGCAAGAGGCGGACTCACGGTAAGTGTCGGTTCAGGGACTTTCCTCCTCGCAGAGACAGGAACCATGGCAGGTCGATCCGTGACGACTCACTGGCAGTGGTTTGACACCTTTGCTCGCCGCTATCCCGACATTAAGCTGGAGCGCCAGCAATTAATCACGCAATCAGAACGAGTGTTCTGTGTCAGTAGCGTCAATTCGGTAGCGGATCTCATGGTGTATCTCTGTGCCGAGATTTTCTCGATCCGCGCCGCTCGACACATCGAAAACCAATTTTCCCCTGAAATCAGGCAACGCTTTTCACCCTCGCCCGTCGGCGCTCCACGCGACCTACATGGCGACGAGTTGGTCGCCGACGCCCAGACTGAAATCGCCAAAGACCTCCGCTGCGTGCCTTCGGTGCCCAACTTGGCTGAGCGACTAGGTGTCAGCGGCCGCACTCTGGCACGCCGCTTTAAAATGGCGGCCGGACTGTCAATCGGTGACTATGCGCTGCAGCGACGTCTTGATGAAGCGCAGTCACTGCTGAGACGAACCAACCTTTCAGTAACAGAAGTGGCGGATGCGGTAGGCCTCACAGACCCATCCCACTTCACCAGAGTATTTAAAAAACAGCTCGGTCTAACGCCAACGCGTTACAGAACGGCGGTGCGCGACAAAACTTTTTCACCAGAGTATCCGTCCAGCTGAGCTTGCAGCGCTGCCGCGGTTGGGGCTAAATGCCCGCCCCTGCTGAAGATAGTTAAGGTGCTAGGTGTGAGCGAAGTATTGATTATTGATGGTGCACGGACCCCGATGGGCGGACTGCTGGGAGACCTTTCTGGGGCAACTGGAAATGAGCTGGGAACTGCAGCCATTGCAGCGACACTGGAACGCTCGGGGGTATCACCCGAGGCTATCGATGAAGTTTTCATGGGATGTGTGCTCCCTGCAGGATTGAAACAATGTCCCGCCCGGCAAGCGATGCTGGGAGCGAAAATACCGAGTAGCACAGGCGCCGTAACCATTAACAAGGCTTGCGGCAGTGGCATGCAAGCCACCATTTTTGGCGCAGACAGTATTACGGCTGGCACAAATCAGCTAACCATTACTGGCGGACTCGAGAGCATGTCCAATGCACCACAACTACTGATGACGGGCCGCAAGGGGCAGCGGCTTGGACACTCCCAAATTTTCGATCATATGTTCTACGACGGGCTAGAGGACGCCTACACCGGCGCAGCGATGGGAACCTTCGCGCAAAAAACTGCGGATGAATACGGTCTGACCCGTGAAGAGATGGACGCCTTTGCCATCGAGAGCCTCACCAGAGCGCAGCGCGCAATTGATGAGGGGCTCAATCATCGAGAAATCGCGGCGGTCACCATACGTACTCGACGAGGAGAGCAGTGCGTGTCCGTGGATGAGCAACCCCACAAAGCTAATTTGGAGAAAATCCCGCAATTACGTCCCGCTTTTGCAGAGAGCGGCACGATTACGCCTGCCAATTCGAGCTCTATTTCTGATGGTGCGAGCGCGCTGCTGCTTGCCAGCGAGATGGCTGCAGCTTCCAATAAACTGACACCCAAAGCGCGCATTGTCGCCCATGCGCGACACAGCCTGGCTCCCGAATCCTTTACACTGGCACCCATCGGTGCGGTAGAGAAAGTGCTGAATAAGACTGGCTGGAATGCGAAAGACGTTGACCTTTGGGAAATTAACGAAGCTTTTGCCATGGTCACGATGCTGACCACGCGGGCGCTGGATCTGGACCCCGCCTGTGTCAATATCCACGGCGGCGCGTGCGCTCAGGGGCACCCCATTGGCTCAACAGGTTCACGCGTCATTGTTACGTTGATGCATGCGCTGCAGCACTACGGTAAAAAGCGGGGCGTGGCCGCACTGTGTATTGGCGGCGGTGAAGCGACGGCAGTGGCCATCGAGCTGATTTAAATCCATAACGCGTAGAACTGACATGCTTAGTGACATCCCAACTCTGCTCGACGACATCAGCGCGGGTCGAATGGTGATCCTGATGGATGATGAAGATCGGGAAAACGAAGGTGACCTTATTATCGCGGCAGAAAAAGCCACTCCAGAAATTATCAATTTCTTCGCGACAGAAGCCTGTGGTCTGATCTGCATGCCGATCACGCCAGAGAGGGCCAGACGCCTGAATTTACCCCTGATGGTGCGCGACAATCGATCGCAACACGAAACCAATTTTACCGTTTCAATTGATGCCACCGAGCAAGTAGCACCAGGTGTTAGTGCAGCACAGAGAGCCCATACCATCAGAACGGCTATTGGCGAGCAGGCGACAGCAAAAGATATTCGCCAGCCGGGTCACATTTTTCCATTGGTTGCGAAACCCGGGGGGGTGCTCAAACGGGCGGGGCATACTGAGGCGGGGGTTGATCTCGCGCGCATGGCAGGACTCGCACCGGCCGCCGTGATTGTCGAAATTATGAATCCGGACGGTACGATGGCCCGGCGACCCGAGTTGGAGGTTTTTGCGCAGCAACATGGCCTCAACATGGGCACGATAGCGGATCTGATCGAGTATCGATCGCTCCACGAGCAGTCGATAGAACTGCAAAGTGCCGACATCATTCATACGGAATGGGGGCCATTCCGCCTTCATACCTTTAGAGACTTGATAGACGACACATTGCACTTTGCCTTGACCCTGGGAAAGATCGAAGATGCAGGTGCGGTGCCTGTGAGAGTGCAGCCCATCAATACCCTCAGAGATTTACTGGGCACACACATGGATGAGACCAATGCGGGCGGCTGGTCGTATCGTGCCGCAATGCGGTATGTGGCCCACGAGGGCCGCGGCGTGGTAGTCCTGCTCGGCGGCACCGAGACACCGGCCACGGTGATGGAGGACCTCAAGCACTTACTTCACGAAGAACAGCGACCACAACCGCCGCAGAATTATCGGCTGATCGGCACCGGTGCTCAGATCTTACGGCACTTGGGACTGACCGAAATGAAGCTGATGTCAGCGCCGCTGCACTTCAACGCGTTATCGGGCTTCAACCTCGATATTACCGAGTTTGTGTCCGCTCCGTAGCAGACCGATTGGCAAACCTCAGCTCCCTAGCGCGAGCGGTCTACTCAGCGATGAAAAGTCACTACGTCTTCCAGTTGGGCACGGTCCGTCCGCACCTCATTTACTGCAGTCTCCGTCGGATAACCGAAGGACATGCCGAACATCAGTTGTTCGTGATCACCTAACCCTAAGGTTGGCCTAATTACGTTTGCGAGAAAAGCCAAAGCAGTCTGAGGACACGAGCCCAAACCGTGGGCGGTGAGGCCCAACATCACCGTTTGAGCATACATCCCAAGATCGCAGGCCTCTCTTAAACCAAACCCGGTGGGCAGCGTAAAAAAAGCCACTGCTGGCGCATCAAAAAATCTGAAATTCCGCATGAACCATGCATTGCGCTCGGCCTTCTGCTCTCGAGCAATACCCAAAGCATCATAGAGGGCGGCGGCTGAAGCATATTGACGCTCCTTGTAGACACCCTCGTACTTGCCGTCGTAAGGAAAGTCGAGCGCGATCTCGCCCGCAGCAAATTTTCCGGGCAGCTCGGTGCGGAGTTGGTCGAGCGTCTCCCCTGTCACCACGTGCACAAACCAGGGCTGGGTGTTGCAGTTACTCGGCGCTCCCTGAGCAGCGCCAAATACTGCTTCAATCACTTTGTCGGGCACGGAATCAGACCTGAAGTCCCGCATCGACCGACGCGATTTGACGATCTCGAGAAAAGTGGTGCTGGTTTGCAATGTATCAGTCATTTCCAGGTGCTTTCCGTTACTAGCGCTTGCTTCGTTAGATCGGCTCGTCCACTAAAGACGAGGTAACTAGCGCAGGTTTCCGTCGACACGCTCTGGTATGAATTCCGCAGGCAGCCAAGGTGTCGACTTTGAGCGCAGCTGCGCCATGGTTTGCGGCGCCAAGCCCGATGCAACGGATGGGCAAGCACCGGACCCAAACCAGTCCAAAGCCGTGGCCACCAAGGTCTCCCGAGGATCTCCGAATGCTCTGGTAATGTCATCCTCCGCAGCACAGAGTGTGAAGCGTCCGGTACCGTCAAGCCCGACCTGATGATACCCCCCTTGATTTTCACCGTTAACTAGCTCAAACGCGGTGAGGCGAAGCGCAATGTCACAGTCTGCCCGCTCCAAATCCTCAATCTGCTCGTGCATATCCCACCTGCCCTGACCCACCTGCTTGCCATAGGTATCAGCACCAATCAGCACTGTCTCAACATGAGGAGCGAGTCCATTGATGACCAACTCACTCGCTGAGGCGGTGTTGCCCGAGGTGATAAAAGCGATACGGATCGGAGAGGCCGTTTCTGGCAGTCGATCGAAGATGCCCCAGTTACCCTGGTCCTCGTTGTAGTCCGGATGCTGATCGTTGACCTGTATTTTGAACGACGGCTCGCCCTCGGCAGTGACACCGGCCAGCAGATCCATCATCGTATCGGCAACGCTGAGCAATCCACCACCGTTGTAACGTAAATCCACTATTAGATCCGTGACCCCCTCGCCATCAAATAATTGACTGGCGTCAGCGAGAGAAAAGTAGCCCTCGGCAGGGTCCAGTGCGGCGTCAATAAATTGTCTTAAATTCAAATAACCCACTGGCGTCAGCCCTTCGCGCTCAATTAGCAAAGGCTCGCCCGCCAATGCCGGCGGAGACAGCTCCTCTTTTGCGACCTCGATATTCAGGTCCTCGCCTTGGTAGCGAAACTGAAATTTCCTTGTCACGCCAATTTCGTTGGCGCCGAAAATCTCCTCATTCGTGGCGCCTCTGGCACTCAGCTGGTCGAGCGTTTCAAAACCGCCGCCCGTGTCCACCGCCAATAATTCCATCCCACGTCGAACACCGGCCGCGTAAGCAGGTCCGCTTTCGAACACGTCAGTGATGAATAGCCGCGTTGAGTCGGTAAAGGAGCGAAAGCCAAATCCAATATAGGCACCGGAGCTAATACTGGTCTCGTCTTCAGTTATGGTAGTCATACGAGAGAACAGATCTCTTTGCGCCTCTATCAGTGGCGCTAGCCGGGCATCGAGATACGCTTGTGCGCTGTCGTAGTCAGACTTATCGACGTCGGCCATCTCGTTGTACCAGAGGTACCAGTCTTCTAGGACTGCCTCCACAAAATCAATCTGGGCCGCCACATTACAGGCACTCGCGGTATCACCATCGCCCGAACCATCACCACCGCCCGAACCATCACCACCGCCCGAACCGCCGCCGCCGTCTACAATAGGGGTCGGTGCAGGACTGGAGCTGCCGCCACCCGAACATCCGATCAGCAGCATCGTAAACGTGAGCAGTATCCCAACATGCAAAAAGCGCATTACTTTTCTCTCGATTTAAGCTTTATCATTTCCCATACTTTAGCACTCTCACACGCTGAGTCGCACCGCATTAAACGCGCGAAATGATTGCCTAACACCGCATATCAGGGCTTTACGGTTGATGACATCAAGCGATCTTAGACCGAGTCCTTCGGAGAGGTGACCTTATGCAAAATTTATATGGACCGTCAATCGTAATGGGTTTGATCATCGGTGCCGCAATCATCGCGGACGATTTTATCCAACCCTCATCTCGCAACGTAGCCATGCCGCTATCTGCCCAGCATCCGACTCCAACACTTTACGAATCAGACCATCGAGCATGGAGCATGAAACAGGGGGGCGATGAAACCACAGAGATACATCGCGAGATGCGCATCATCGTAGAGGATGACCCGCAGCAGACTGGCCATGACAAAACGCTCATCGTGGTAAAGGTAGCAGATGAGCAGATAGATCCCCGTACCCGAGACAAGGGGTTGGCTGCCGCAATACGGGAAGTCGTCGACGCCGCGCGGAGCGAGGGCCGAGAACCTACCGAAGCTGAAATCACAGCGGCAGTGGCAGCTATTAGTGGACAGGCAAACCGCATTGAAGTTGAAGTGGACGCGACGGAAGCACGACAGCAGAGCGAGTAGCTAAAGTGGCGCAACTCGCTCCCTCGATGGCCCTGCTGAGCACCGATGTTATAGTGCGCTAGTCGGGCTTGGACTAGCTTCACCGACACGATCAGTGATACGTGCGATTTTGAGTTCATGGCGTCACGCACAGTCGCTTAGCAAACAGGGGGCACCGTGGACACTACCACCATTATATCGCTCGCCGTCGTCGCTCTGCTCTTGGGCTGGGCCGTCGTTATCTATAACCAATTGGTTGCATTATCTAACCGGTATCAAAATGGCTTCGCACAGATCGAGGTCCAATTGAAACGCCGGTACGACCTGATCCCCAATCTTGTTGAAACCACCAAGGGATACCTACTCCATGAGCGCGAGACGCTGGAGGCAGTCGTTAATGCACGCAATGCCGCCGCGTCTGCACTCGATGCGCTGGGTGGCAGCATCAACGCAGAGGGTATCCAAACGCTATCAGGCGCAGAAAACGCGCTTGGCGCAGCATTGGGAAAATTCAGTGTAGTAATGGAGGCCTACCCCGATCTGAAAGCCAGTGCGAATGTTCAGCAACTCAATGAAGAACTGGCTTCGACTGAAAATCGAGTTGCCTTCGCTCGACAGGGTTTCAATGACGCAGTGATGTCCTACAACACGTATCGCCAATCCTTTCCCAATCTTCTGATCGCCAACCGGTTTGGGCACACCGAAGATGCCCAGCTTCTGGAGTTTGATGATTCCGAGCAGATACAAGAGGCACCGAAGATCAGCTTCACCTGAGCGCGCACTGAACCGTGGATTTTTTTCGCGAACAGGATGTCGCTAGGCGAAACACGCGACTTCTGACCCTGCTTTTTATGATGGCAGTGGTCACTCTGATCATACTAACCAATCTGCTTTTTCTAGGGCTTTTATGGGCAGAATCTGACTCGTATGGTCCGTCAGACATCATTACGGTGCTTGATTGGCCGCTTTTTTTTGCTGTCGGCGGTGTAATTTCGCTTGTCGTGGGTGTGGTGGTTCTCGTCAATTGGCTAAATTTCTCGCGTGGTGGCAGCCAAGTCGCCGCGGCACTGGGCGGTACACTGGTGCAGCCAGGCACCGACAAACCGCTGGAGAGACGGGCGCTGAACATCGTTCAAGAGTTAGCGCTTGCAGCAAACATGCCCGTTCCCTCCCTGTTCCTGCTCGAACACGAATTAGGGGTCAATGCTTTCGCGGCCGGCACTCACCATACCAATGCTGTTGTCGCCATTACTCGGGGTGCTCTAGAAGCCCTCAATCGTGACGAGTTACAGGGCGTGGTGGGCCATGAATTCAGTCATATTCTGAATGGTGATATGCGCCTTAGCATCCGTCTTGCTGCAATGCTCCGAGGCATCACCTTCATCGGCGATCTGGGTAGCATTCTGCTCCGCATCGGTTCCCACCGACACCACTTTCAAAGCCGAAAGAAGGACGACGGCAGAGCCGCTATGCTCGCGCTCGGACTGGGGCTTTACCTCATTGGGCTGCTCGGTGGCTTGATGGCAGGTCTCATCAAGTCCGCCATCTCAAAACAAAAAGAGTACCTGGCAGATGCCTCCTCGGTGCAGTTCACCCGCAATCCAGACGGCATCGGTAACGCACTCAAGATTATTGGTGGGCACGCCAACGGGACCTTTGTCGAATCGGCTCGGGCCGAAGAAATGTCGCACCTCTTTTTCGGTCAGGTCCGACATCGCCTCTGGAGTGGATTCGCAACTCACCCCCCTATAGAACAACGTATTCGGCGCATCGACCCCAGATGGGACGGAAAATTTCTACCCGCCAACGTCGATTCTGGGGTGATGTCGAGCGAGGCGGAGAAACATGCTGATAAAAATGATATGGCCCTGCGGGCGGGGATTGCTGGATTTGCGTCTGCTGACGTCGCCACGGTTCTACCCCGCAACGCCAATAACACAGCAGAAATGGCCTCCCCAGCAGCCAATGCGGCACTGCTAAACGAGACGACTGACCCACTGGGTGCTATGGCCTTGCTGTTGGGTATGTTGTGGAACCCGCAACACGAGGAGCCTCAGTGGCAAGCCATAGAGGTCGCGGGCATCAAAGGTCTGGACGACCTAGTGCGGCGTTGGTGCGAGCCACTGAGAACCCAGACCCCCTCCGAAAATCTCATCATCATTGAACGCAGCATACCGGCACTGCGGGGCCTGTCGCCCGAGCAATATCGCGTATTCCGTAACTTGCTTGAGACATGGATCGATGCAGACGGAAAAACCGTCCTGCAAGAGTGGTGTCTGTTTCAGTTGGTTTGCCACTATCTGGACCCGGAGCTGATCAACTCTCACGCTCCGCGCCTGCGGCACAAGACCCTGGACGCGGTCAGCAAAGACCTGGCCATCACATTAGGCGCATTAGCCCACCTGACTGAAGAAGACACCGAGCGCGCCTTCCGTCGCGGAGCGGAGATTCTCAGTCTAACCATGACTCTGCCAGAGGCTGACGCGATTGTAATGACCGCTTTCACACAGTCAGTTGATGAACTCGCCGCTTGCTATCCTTTGCTGAAAGTAACCATTCTCAAAGCGATGGCCAGTGTCGCGGCGGACGACGGTAAAATAAGCGGCTCAGAATTAACACTGATCAAGGCCATCGCGGCGGTAATGGACTGCCCCGCCCCAGACAACCTGCTGGCCGCTTATGGCATTGGCGACGGATCTCTAGCTGAAGACCTTGTTGATCCGCCGGGGTCTAATGGCCTAAAGTGAAATGCCTTGTTCCAAACAAGTGAATGCGAACGACAACCGACCTGAAATTTTTCCGCCTGCCTAAAGAGGATCGACATCATGCCTTCAGTAGAAGACCGCTTCGCCATTTCTGAATTACTGAACCGGATGGGCTATTACTACGACGAGGACCAACTTGATGCGTTGGCGGCCTGCTTTTCTAGCGAGGCCGTAATGAGCATGCAAATCGCCGGCGGCGACCTCGTGGGTCCTTTCGAGGGTCGAGACAATGTGATGGCGCTCTACCACAATGCTAAATCAACCCAAACCGACGTCCGCCGTCACGACATCACCAATATCTTTTTTGACGAAGAGGGTGATGTGCTTAAAGTGACGTCGTATCTCACGCTCTTCGCCACCGAGCACGGCGAAACAAAATTGCTTGCCACCGGGGTTTACCGCGATGAAGTGGCGCAGCGCGAGGGCGAATGGAAAATCACTCGACGCCACATCGATCTCGATAGTGCCTACTGAGTCCCTGCTATGAACCTCGGCCGTATCCCTGCCAAAACTGCCCTACTGAACCCCGACAAGGAAGCACTGATCGATATCCCCAATAACCGCAGGATAACCTTCGGTGAATTGGACGAGCGGATCCGGAGACTCGCAAATGGACTGTGCGCCGAACTCGGTCTGAGTAAAGGGGATCGCGTTGCCATTTTGTCCAAGAACTGCATCCAGTACATGGAGATTTTCTATGCCTGTGCGCGCAGCGGACTAATTGCCCAGCCACTCAACTGGCGACTCAACGAACCCGAGATGACACGAATTCTGTCGGACGGCGAACCCAGCGTACTGATTGGATCCGCGGAATACGACGAGCAGACCCAACGCTTGGGAACGGATCAGAACATACCCTCCGCCCTCGTCTTCAGCGCCGATCCAAGCTGTCGCTACGAGCAATTGATTGCCAATGCGAGCGATTCAGAGCCAGCCAATGCGGCGGATATCAGCGGAGATGACCCGGTCCTTATTCTCTACACCGGAGGCACTACCGGCGAATCAAAAGGCGCCTTGCACTCCCATCATTCGCTTTACATGGGCATGCTGAACCAGTCGATAGCAGAGCGGATTGTACCGACCGATGTCTACATGCTCACCGGTCAAATGTTTCATATACCGGTAGCATTAGCCATGAATTACATGGCCCATGGCTGCCCGGTTGTCCTCATTAATTTCGATGCCAAACTGGCGCTCGATGTGATTCAAAAAGAGCGCGTATCTGCATTTCTGGGCATCACCACCATGATTAACTGGATGATGGCCGTCGAGGGATTCGAGGATTACGATCTGAGCAGCCTGCGCAATTTCCAATACGGTGGCGGGCCTATGCCGCGAACGGTGGTAGAGGCCGCTTTACAGGCTTTCCCCTGCACAATGATTCAGGGTTACGGGCAAACCGAGGGGATGACCATGAGCTTTCTGTCGCAGGAAGATCATGAACGCGCGGTAACAGGAGATCACCCCGAAAGATTGAGTTCCTGTGGCCGGGAGGGTTTCGTCTCTGAAATCCGCATCGTAGCCGCTAATGGCGACTCAGTGCCAAGAGATGGGATCAGCGCCGGAGAAATCATTGTGCGGTCCGAAGCGAATATGCTCGGCTATTGGCGCCGACCTGAACTGACTGAGCGAACCCTGCGAGATGGGTGGATGTGGACCGGTGATATCGCCACCTGGGACGAGGAAGGCTACGTTTTTATCGTCGACCGCGCAAAAGATATGATTATCTCGGGCGGAGAAAATATCTACAGCACACAGGTGGAAGCGGCGATTCATCAACATCCCGCGGTGCTTGAATCTGCCGTGTTCGGTGTGCCCGATGATGTCTGGGGAGAGGCTGTCAAAGCCGTGGTGGTGCTTAAGCCGGGGCAGACCGCGACCGAGGGAGAGATCATTGCCGAAGCCAGCAAACATCTGGCCTCCTATCAAAAACCCAAGTCAGTCGATTTTGTCGACGCCCTACCCAAGGCCCCCACCGGAAAAATCCTGAAGCGGGAACTTCGCGATCCGCACTGGCGAGACTCGGCGCGCAAAATATGACCGGCTTACTCACAGAGGAGATTTTGTCCTGCATCGGCAGACAGAGCGATCCCCAACGGGAAATCGTCACGCGGCGCGACATACGAAAATATGCCATTGCCACTGACAACCGACAGGCAAAATATCTCGCCGGTGACGTCGCACCCCCATTATTCCATTTGCATCTGTTCTGGGATGTTGTGCCGCTGAGCGAACTGTCTCCCGATGGCGTTTCCATTGACACTCTGTTGCCTCGATTTCCGCTCGAAAAAGCCATGGCTGGCGGGCTGGACATCACCTACCACAAGCCCATTAAGCCTGGAGACTGGTTAACCGCCGCGCGAACACTCACCGATATTTATGAAAAATCAGGTCGCAGTGGCCCCCTGATTTTTTACGAGGTGCTGATGGAGGTCCGCAACGACGAGGGGGCACTTGTGGTCAGCGAACGAACAACGAGGATTCTGCGATGAGCCTTGCCCCCAGCGTTGGCCTGGCCATCCCCGAACGTCAACACCTGTGTGAAGTGGTGCAACAAATGCTCTACAACGCCTCGTTATGGAATGGCCACAGGATTCATTTTGATATGCCCTACGCAACCGAAGTGGAGGGATACAGTGGACTGGTTGTGGCCGGGCCTTTGATCGGGGACTGGCTGCATCAAGTGGTCGATGAATGGCTCGGCGACGCAGGAATGATCACGGGTATCGAATATTCTAACCGGGTTGCCGCCTTTGTCGGTGAGACCGTGACGGCCGGTGGCACTGTGACCGCCTATGACCCCGAGTCAGGCGAAATTCGGCTGGAGGTGTATGTCAAAAATGATCGCGATGAAGTACTCGCGCCCGGCGTCGTAACGGCCAGACTGGATCCGTAGAGAAACCTAATGGCAAAGACTGGATTACACGATGACTGCGCGCTGATCGGAATGGCCGAGAGCGACGTAGGGATTGTCCCCGACAAAACACCCCGTGAGCTGTGTGTTCAGGTCACGCTGGATGCCGTGCGTGACGCGGGTCTGACGCTGGAGGATGTTGACGGCCTTATTACCTGTAACGCGTTTGCAGAGCCCATCATGTACCACGCAGAAGCGGTGGCCGAATATCTGGGGTGGCAACCCAAGCACTGCGTCACCGTGAACACAGGTGGTGGCACCACGTTCATGGCCATCAAAATGGCAGCCGCTGCGATCGCTGCCGGGATGGCGCATACCATTGTCATAGCCATGGCAGATAGCCTGCGAAGCCACATGACCCGCGAGCAAGCGATGGTGGTGCAGTCGAGCTCTGGGCACCCCCACTACGAGCAACCCTACGGACCCACCGTCCCCGCCTACTATGCGCTGCTTGCCCGAGCACACATGGACCGCTTTGGCACGACCGAGGAGCACTTTGCATACGCGGCTGTATCCTGCAGGGCTTGGGCCAGCCAACATCCCAAGGCGCAAAAGCGCGACCCTATTAGCGTCGAGGACGTGATGGGTTCTCGCCCCATCGCCGATCCGCTCAAGGTTCTCGACTGCTCTCTGGTGTCCGATGGGGGTGCAGCGGTGGTGATCACCCGGGGAGACCGCGTGAGCGGCTCTAAGCAAAAGCCGATCTACCTATTGGGATATGGCGAAGGGCACGCCTACGAGCATATTAGTCAGGCCAGCGATCTCACGACATCAGCGGCGGTGATGTCGGGGCAAGCGGCCTATGCAGACTCAGGCTTAACCCCCAACGATATGGATTTACTGCAGCTTTATGACTGCTTTACACCCGCGCTGCTGATACAAATTGAAGACTTGGGTTTTTGCGCAAAAGGTGAAGGGGGTGACTGGCTGGCCAGTGGCATCAGCCAACCGGGGGGGCATAAACCGCTCAATACCCATGGCGGCATGTTGTCGTACTGTCATCCGGGCAATCCGGGTGCGATGTTTGGTCTGACCGAAGCGATGTTGCAGCTCCGAGGGCAAGCAGGCGCGAGACAATTGTCCGGAATCAATACTGCCCTGTGTCATGCGCAAGGCGGCATCATGTCCAGCCATGCCACTCTCATTTTGGGGAACGAGGATCCATCATGAGCAGACCGATTCCACGACCCTCCCCGACCGAGCAACCGTTCTACGAGGCCTGTGCCCGTGGTGAGTTGAAGCTGCAGTACTGCAAACCGTGCACAAGATTCCTGTTTTACCCCAGAACGCACTGCGATCGCTGCCACAGCCCACAGCTTGATTGGGAGCAGGTCAGCGGTAAAGGGACCATCGCTAGCTACACCGTGGTGCGCAGAGCGGTATCCGAAGCCTTCACGGCGCCCTACATTATTGCGCTTATCGATCTGGCTGAAGGCCCCAGAATGATGAGTCAGGTCATCAATGCGGAGCCCGACGCGTTGGCGGTCGGACACACGGTCTCCGTCGACTTTGCCGCGTGGTCAGATGAGATCAAACTACCCGTTTTTCGATTGCAAGGAGTGCCGAGCGAGGCAGATCCGTCGCACCATCCAGACAGTGAGGGAAAAACATGAGCAACCGAATGATTCCTGTTGCCGTTATTAATCCCGAGGCGAACCCCGAGAGCTTAGAGGCAAAACAACCTGCCATCGACAACGGGGCCGAAGTCTACGCCAAAGACGCTTACTTCAGTCGCGAACAAATGGCGCGTGAGTGGCACAAAGTATGGACCGAAAGTTGGCTGATCGCAGGGGTCAGCGCAGACCTTGCAGAGGTGGGCGACTACTTTCTTTTCAGAGTGCGCAGCGAATCCATCATCGTGACCAAAGCAGCATCAGGTGTGAAAGCGTTCTACAACGTTTGTCCGCACCGCGGTGCCCGGTTGCTCACTGAAGAGCGAGGCAATAAAAAAGTATTCGTATGCCCTTTCCACAGCTGGAGTTTCCGCCACGACGGGACGCTCCGCACCATCACCGACGAAGAGACCTTTCAGGACGCCGTGATCTGCCATCGACCGGGACTGACCCCGGTGGCTTGTGAGGAGCATGCTGGTTTGATTTTCATCAGCATGTCCGACAACCCCATACCCCTGAAAACTGCCATTGGACTGCCCGAGGGTTACCTTGAGCATTACCAAATCGACAAAATGCGGGTGGTGCGACATGTTCGCAGCGAGTGGGGCTCCAATTGGAAGGTGGGTGTTGAGGCCTTTTATGAAAGCTACCACCTTCACGCAGTCCACCCTGAAACCCGGGGAGTCATGGGTGACCTGAATGTCCAGTACGATTTGTACCCCGCAGGGGCCAGTCGCATGATCGTCCCCTTGGGGCAGCCCAGCCCACGTCAGGCAGACCAGACTACCGTCAATGAGGGTCTGCAGTGGATGCTGCAGGAAGCGGGTGTGGACATAGCCGATTTTTCGGGCACTGCAGCCGATGTTCGCACCGCCATTCAGCAGGCCAAACGCGCACGATCAGACCGACTGAATTTAGGCTACGAAAGATTCTCCGATGGACAGCTTTCAGACAGCTGGGCGACAGGCGTGTTCCCCAATGTACAAATTGGCTGCCACCCTGAGGCAATCTTTCTAATGCGCTTTATGCCCCACGACACGGATCCCGAGCGATTTTGGTACGACACCATGACGCTGATGTTTCCGACAGATGATCCCGATTATTGTCCGCCCGCCTGGATGGGTTTACCCGAGGGTACCGACGTAAGCGGTCTCAATCGTCCCGACACCGAAGCGTTCTTGGTAGACGAAGATCCCGGTCTCGGTTTGGTCCTGAGTCAGGACGCGGCTTTCCTCCCCTCGGTTCAGGAGGGCATGCGCAGCAAGGCGTTCAAAGGTCAGCTGTGGGGAGAGCAAGAGCAACGGCTGCGCCACTTTCATGTTGAACTGGAGCGCTGGCTGAATCGCTAGGGAGGGGCTTCTTCTATGACAAACGCAAAGGAGTACCTTGACGAGGGTGGATGCCACAGCGCAACAAAATAATCGCCCAGATGCGCCCTACCGAAACAACTAAAACACTTTATATTTTATTTACAAAAAACTGATATTTAATAAAAAAGAACTAGCACCTGACAGGGAGCACCCAGCACAGCATCGATAAGAGGTGCAAAACAGTGATGTCACCACCCTTAATCAAGACAATATCTTCCTAATCATTGGTAAAGCAGCCCAAAACAACACTAATCGTATTTGACTGGGCAATACAGGTGATTACCGTTTTCGCTGTCAGTAGTTCAGCAGCCGGGGCAGCGCTCCCAGTTCGTCGCTTGTGACATGAAAGTGTATACTTCATGCCCGGATCACAGCGAGGAAAACAATATGAATGCCCCGCAGCAAGTTGTTGTCAGTCCCGATGTCGAAATCCAGATGCAGGAGGCGCTGACGGCTCAACGTGGAAGTTATCTGGCTGAAGGATATGTCTCCGCAGAAGCTCGAATTGATCGTATCAACCGTGCGATCGACGTATTGGTTCGTCATGCAAGTCGCATCAGCGAGGCGATTAACAAGGATTTTGTCTGCCGGCCCGACCAGATCAACCTGATGACCGATGTAGCGTCGTCAATTGGCTCGATGAAGCATTGCCGCAGCCGCCTAAAGAAATGGATGAAAGCAGATAGGCGCCCCTCAACGTTTCCTCTTGGTTTTCTCGGGGGCCGCTCCAAAATTCACTATCAGCCTAAAGGTGTAGTGGGAATCGTTGCTCCCTGGAACTTCCCGGTCGCGATGGTGTTCCAGCCATTGGCCGGCATCCTCGCCGCAGGCAATCGCGCGATGATCAAACCGTCGGAGTTCACTCCCGAGACATCCAAAGTCATTGCCGAAATTATTTCTGAGGCATTTGACCCAACCGAAGTCACGGTTTTCACCGGAGGCCCCGAAGTCGGGCAGGCATTCTCGGCGCTGCCCTTCGATCACATGATCTTTACGGGCGCTACCAACATTGCCAGACATATCTTAACGGCCGCGGCGCGCAACCTTGTTCCCGTCACGTTAGAGCTCGGGGGCAAGTCCCCGGTTGTCATTTCGCGATCGGCCAATCTGGAGCAAGCGATAGAGCGGGTCATGTTGGGGAAAACGCTTAATGCCGGCCAAATATGCCTTGCACCAGATTATCTGTTGGTTCCCGAGGAGCAGCTGGAGGAAGTCATCAAGCTTGCCACTAAATCGGTGGGCGCGATGTATTCAAGTCTGCGTGATAACGATCAATACACAGCAGTGATCAACGACCGTCACCATAAACGTCTGAGCGGCTATTTGGAGGATGCCGAGCAGCGCGGCTGCCGAATCATCCCTCTCAACCCTGCAAACGAAGATTTCACTAACGGTACGAGCAAGATCCCGCCAACATTGATTGTATCTCCTGACACCGACGCCCTGTGTATGGAGGAGGAGATCTTTGGACCGCTCCTGCCCATTCGCACCTACAAAGCGTTTGACGAAACTATTGATTACATCAACGGTGCACCGCGCCCGCTTGCGGCTTACTACTTCGGCACGGACAAAAATGAAGAGACTGCCTTCCTGCATCGCACCACATCAGGCGGCGTTTGCATCAACGATGTGATCTTTCACATCGCGCAGGAGGATATGCCTTTTGGTGGGATTGGCCCATCGGGTATGGGCTCATACCATGGCATTGAGGGTTTCAAGACTTTCAGTCACGCCAAATCTGTGTACAGCCAGAGCCTGAAGTTCAATGTGGCGAAGCTAGCTGGGATGTTACCGCCCTATGGCAAAACCACTGACAAGACTGTCAAGGCCCAGATCAAAAGCTGACAAGTCCGAGCCGAACACCTGGCACGATGATGTTTGAGTAAAAAACCCCGCCATGCGGGGTTTTTTATGCTTCTGCCATTGTTACTTCAGAATATAAGCCTGCACCACCAGATCCCGAGTCAGTGGATTGAACTTGATCACATCAAGGTTCATTTGCCCGTTAGTGATATTGACCACATTACGCATCACAACCACGCCATCTACCAGCTCCCAAAACCCCTGAAACCGCCCAGAGGCATAGCCTTCTGGCGTGAAACCCCTACCCTGCCCATCCACCGTTCCCCCGGTGCGCGCGGCGTTGTAGCTCAGATGGTAGGTTACATAGACTCTTCCGTAACCCTCCATATCACCCTCTGCGCTGATCGAGGTGAGCTCCTGACCGAGGTCAACAGAGGTAACATTCATCGCCGTATCGGGTTGACGTTTCTCAAGCGCTAAATCGCCATGACCATCACCCAGAGCCAACGGTGCTACGAACAGCAGACAGACCAAAAACCAGTTTTTCATCATCTTCCCCTTGCTAAGATTTATTTGCCTAACTGGAACACAGTTGCGGTCCCTGCCAGCCACCTCGAACCATACCCCATCTGTAATGAAGCACCCAAAACCATGGTTCAGAGGTCTACCAATTCCGCCATGATCTTCGGTGGATTCAGCGGCAGGTCTCTAAAGCGAACCCCCGTTGATTGACAAACCGCCTCGGCAATCGCTGGCATGGGCGGCACAATCGGAACCTCCCCTACGCCTTTAACCCCAAACGGATGCAGCGGATTCGGTACCTCAACGATCACCGTATCGATGTAAGGTAAATCTGAGGCAACTGGAATGCGGTAATCCAGAAAACCCGGGTTCTGGAGCACGCCATCAGCGTTATATAGGTACTCCTCGTTCAGTGCCCATCCGATACCCTGCACCGCTCCACCCTGCATTTGACCCTCTACATAGTCGGGGTGGATCGCCTTGCCAGCGTCCTGAATTGCGGTGTAGCGCACAATGGTTGTGCGGCCGGTTTCTTTGTCGACTTCAGCATCGCAAATATGCACCGCAAACCCCGGGGCCGCGCTGGTCGAGTTTAACGAGCTGGAGAAGGTCAATGGCCCACCCATATTCCCCGCTCGACTGGCCAGTTCGTGAAAGGTCAGTGAATGTTCGCCGTAATGTGCCGCGCCCTGAGACCAAGCCACGACACCTGCCTCGACGCCCCACTCTGCGGCAGCACGCCGGCATAGCTCCGCGACGCAGCTTTCCGCCGCCCGAATGACCGCCTCACCGGTCGCCAGTGTAGTTCGACTCCCACCGGTCACGTCAGTGTGACCGACCGAGTCAGTAGGCGCGACCTCAGGATGGACATGGTCAAAAGGGATGCCCAGTACTTCAGCTGCCATCAGCGCCATGGAAGCGCGGGATCCACCAATGTCAGGACTACCCGTGAGTACCGCGACATGACCGTCTGAACTCACATTGAGCGTCGCACTGGATTGCATGCCGGCGTTAATCCAGTAGCCCATGGCTACGCCGCGTCCGACTCCTTCGCTCAGAGGTGACTTGTAGTGCTCATGATTCCTCGCAACTTCGAGGCACTCTCTCAGGCCAATGCGCTTATAAGGCGCCCCCATCATGTTGGCATCGCCCTCCTCCACCGCATTCATCAGTCGGAATTCGATGGGGTCGATACCCAATTTGGCGGCAAGCTCGGTGATGGCCAACTCAAAACCGAGGGTAACTTGGGGAATACTTGGCGCGCGATACGCATGAATTTTGGGTTTGTTGGTGTAAACCGAGCGGCCCGTAGAGCGCGCATCGGTAAACTTGTAGCACGCCGTCGCCATATAGGCGGGGAAGGCTGCCGGGGCGCCGTTATAAGCCCCTGAGTCCATCAGACAGTCGACATCGACGGCTACCAATTTGCCGTCGCGGGTCGCGCCTAGCTTGACTCGAGTTTCTGCCCCTGGCGCGGCCCCCGTGGCACGGAATACATCCCCACGATCCATCACCATCTTTACCGGGCGACCCGCTTTTTGTGCAAGCACCACGGCAAGCGGCTCTATATAAACGGTGGTTTTCCCACCAAAGCCACCGCCGATTTCAGAGGGTGTAACTTTTATTTTACCAAGATCGATTCCCGTAGCCGCTGACGTGAAGTGCCGCACCGCGAAATGTCCCTGCGTGCAGCACCACAGGTCGGTGCGCCCCGTGGTATCCACTCTCGCCACGCAAGCGTGAGGTTCAATATAGCCCTGGTGACACATCGGAACCGAGTAAGTCTGCTCGACAATTACATCTGCTCTCTCAAAGGCGGCATCAGGGTTGCCTACAGTCAGGCTGATGTGCGTCGCCAAGTTGGTGGGCTCCTCCGGATAATCATCAGGAAACCGGTCATGGTGCAGAATGGGTGCATCCGCTGCCAATGCTTTATGCACATCAGTGACGGCTGGGAGCACTTCGTAGGTTACCTCCACCGCACGCGCCGCTTCCGCAGCCAATTCGGGTGAGGTGGCCGCGATCGCGGCTACCGCTTGCGAGTGAAATAACACTTTGCCCTGAGACATGACCATCGGCACAAAATCCTTGAGCGCCATAGCGCCCTCGCCACTGCCCAACATTTCGTCGCCGGGTTTTACCAAGTCATCGCCGGTCATCACCGCCAGCACACCCTCCATGGCCAGCGCCTTACTGCAGTCGATCGACTCAATAATCGCGTGGGCATGAGGGCTTCTGACCACGTGCCCATAAAGCTGCCCCTGCATATTGAGATCTGCACCATAGCGCGCACGGCCGGTGACTTTATCCAGCCCGTCGGGGCGTACCGGGCGGGATCCAATAGTTTTGAATTCCTGATAGGCGTTCATGCTGCCTCCCCGCGCATCGTCTTGGCGGCATCCAATACCGCGCGAATGATTTTGTCGTAGCCGGTGCAGCGGCAAAGATTACCGGCCAACCAGTAACGTGCCTGCTCCTCCGTAGGGTCAGGGTTGTGCTCCAGTAACGCCTTGGCAGCGACAACAACGCCCGGCGTGCAGATACCGCACTGCAACCCGCCGTGCTCGAGGAGCTTCTGCTGCACCGGGTGAAGCTCGCCCCCATTGGCAATGCCCTCCACCGTTTGCACCGATTTACCCTCTACCTCCGCAGCCAAGACCAGACAGGCACAGACCAAACGGTTGTCCACCAGCACTGAGCAAGCGCCGCAGTCACCGGTGTTGCAGCCAATCTTGGTGCCAATGAGTTCGAGTTCGTCCCGCAAAACATCAGCGAGCACCTGACCGGGTGAGCACAAAAAGGCTGTGCGCTCACCATTGATGGTGGCCTGTACGGCCATTTTGTTGAGCGGCTTATTCATTATCGCGCCTCCTCAATGCGTGCCTGCGCGTTGGCGATAGCCCGCGATACCAATATACCCACCACGTGGGTGCGATACTGCGCTGGGCCTCGCTTATCTGATATGGGTTTGGCCGCCGCGCGCACAGCCGCTACTGCGGCATCCATTGCGGCTTGATCTAACGGAGAGCCCACCAACGCCTCACCCGCCGGCTCCACCAAGAGCGCCGTAGGTGCCACCGCACCAATGGCCACTCTGGCCGCTGTACAGGTGCCCGAGCTGTCCAAAGTGATCGATACCCCAGCACCGGCCACCGCAATATCCATTTCAGTTCGTGGCGTGAGTCGCAGGTAAGCATCTGAAGTGCCAGGCACCGGCTTCGGCAGTATGAGTTCAACCAATAGCTCGCCGGGCGCCAATGCGTTCTGGTTTGGCCCCACTACGAAATTCTCGACTGGGAGCACGCGCTCGCCCTCTGGCCCCAAAATTCGGCACTGGGCGCCATTGGCAATGAGCGCCGGAATACTGTCTGCCGCCGGTGACGCGTTACATAGATTGCCACCCGCCGAGCAACGCCCGGTTATCTGAGTCGAACCGATCAAATTCAGCGCCTCGGCAAGGCCGGGAAACAGTGAAGGCACATCAGAATTGTGCAGCACGTCAAAAGCGGACGCGGCTGCGCCAATCCGAACGGAAGCGTCGTCGATTTCGATGGCCGTCAGCTCCGGGATCTGTTTCAGATCAACGACGCGAGAGGGATCCCGCGCACCGAGCCGAATGCCCACCAGCAGATCGGTACCGCCGGCAAGCCAGGAACTGGCGGCACCCTCGCCGAAGGCCGCTTGAGCCTCTGATAACGACTTGGGAGAGAGAAATTCTTGAACTGCCATAGCGGTAAGTATCCATGTTTTTATTGGTTCAACGATCACAAGTTCATCGTCTATTTCAGCTTCTTACGATAGCGCTTTTCAGGCTCGCGTGGCGATAAAAAGACACCCAATTGCTGCAATAAAAACCGCCAGTCAGCTTCAGTTCAGCAGCAGGCGACGAGCTGAGCATCAAATTGCAGTGAGGCTTTCACCATTAACAGATGTCACATTACATCGCACCCAGCCGGCGACTCATTTGCCAATGCAGCTACCCACCGATGATCAGTCAGGCCACCCGATCAGTCGGTTTTTTACGCGCCCAATACACCACCGAGTAAAACAGCGCCATGCCCACTGGCAAATCGAGAAACGTCGTCCAGGTCAGCCAAAAATCCTCGGAAAAATTCTCTGTCACCAGATAGTTGGCACCCGCCATGATGATGCCATTTAGGCTCATGCCCACCGCAATACGGTCGTGATGCAATGGCAGCGGCATGTAGCGTTCGATGCGCGCACCAAAATACGCACCCCTCCGCAATAAGCCATCAGCCATGAACAGGCTGGCGGTAAACAGCCCGAGAATAGTGCTCTTCATTTGCACCCAGTAATCGTCCTGAAACCCCAGCGAAAATCCTGCCGAGATCAACAACATGATGGTGCCAAAGACAGCGAACCCGCCCAGCAGATCGACTTTTACAAACCGCTGCGCCACCACTAGTCCTAGGCCGGCCCCGGCACCGACAATCGCGGCCAGCGCGAGATCTTCGGTGAACTTGCCGACCAGGAAGAACAGCAAACCGAGCGCGAGATCCGCGTAGATGGAGTACTTGTTGCGCCGCCATTTATTTTGGTTGGTTTCAGCCATGGAGCGCAGTTTGGAGGAGGCCCTCTCTGCGGAATCAGGGTCCTCGCCCAACATTTTCTTAACGAGCTCTTCGCCGTGGTGTACATCTCGACCGGGATGACTCTCGTAGACAGTATTATCACCCTCTATCACTGCAATACCGATGTTCCACCAGTTGTAGTAACCCGACTTCACCCGTGCCGTTTGGCCCGACGAACTAGGCAGGGGATGCACGAATGTGGTGGCACCCACCGAGTAGGCCAGCGACTGCTCATCCATCAACTCATTGTCAACGAATAGTCGGGAGATGGTCTCTTTAAATGTCAGCGTCACCTCAACAACGCAGTCGAGCCCGCGATATTCGAAAGGCCGGAGATAGGTCCACACTCTCATGAAAAAAACATCCTGATAACAATATTGGGGCTCTGGAAAAATCTTCGGCGATGACCGACGGCTGTCGTTTCACCGAAAGACAGGCATTATAGGGAGAGGTATGCGGGTAGCAACCACAGCCGGAGACCGCGGAATGAAAAACAGGGTGAGTCTATGGATTGCAAGCGCATTGCTCTCTGGCTGCGCCACCATGAGCCCGGAGGAGTGCCTTCAAGCCAATTGGGAAGAAGTCGGTTATCACGACGCTGCGGCAGGTTACGCCGTTTCGCGCTCGGCAGACCATCGCGAGGCCTGCGCCGAAGCCGGTGTGCAAGTTGATTTCGAACTATATCGCCACGGGTACTCCCTCGGTCTCCCCTACTACTGCACGCGAGAAACAGGTTTTGAGACCGGCGACCATGGTGGAGATTATGCCGCGCAGTGCGCAAGAGACGACTTTCCCGAGTATGCATCGGGTTACAGCGAAGGCCTCGAGGTATTTGTGCTAAAGAATGAGCGGAGCGAGTTAGAGCGACGCATTGATGACAAAGCGGCACAGGCTGATGCATTGCTCACGCAAATCAGCCAGCTTCGCGTCACACAGGATAATGACCAGTTACAGAGTGACGCGCGCCGCGAAGCGGGCTACCAGCTCACCCAGTTGGAGTCGCTCTACCGCATGCTGTATCGGGAGATTGATGCCCTCTACGAAGAAAGGGAGCTAATCGTTGCCAAAATTGACGCACTCACCGCCGGGTTCTATCGCTCTCTCTAAAGCCGCGTCAGACTATCTCTCCGCCGCCAATTGCAGGCGCTGTGCTTGAGTCATCGCCTCAACACCCCCTGCAAAAACGACAATAGTGGCGGCTTGTTCATCAAATGACACCGTTGGCCAATGGGAAGAAATGTCCTCCCACCACCCCACGTAACGACGCATCACCATCTTTGAGGGCGACTACGACGCCAATTCAGGCACCCAAAGCCACCAGCACCAGTCCCACAACCCACCGTTTTATTTGCCACGCCTCCTGTCGGTTATTTAAATTCAGGCACTTGCGCAGTCTTCTGACTGCGGCAAGATATTTCTGGCTATGATAAGCCCCTGCGATGGTCAATAAAGAGCCCAAATGAAACTCACGCAACAAAACCCTGCAACACATCGGCATGTAACTCGCCGCGGCACTATCGAGTATCAAATCGCCAATCCTGCTTTCCCCAGCGGTACTTGGGGGTGCGAGCATTTCACGCTCACTCGCCACGCGAATGGCGACCGCGTGCTTCGCGCTTTTTGTGAACTCAATGATGATCCTGCGCTGATTCGTGACGTGATCCTCCGCGTGGACACCGATTTTCATCCTCAGGACTGTACGGTGCGCCTTACTGAAGGTGACGTGTTCAAGGGATCCACCTGGTACCACATTACTGATGATGAAATGATTTATGAGGGCCTTACCAGAGAGGATGGTCGCATTTCGGGTCGCCTTGATATTGATCGCGGTATTCGTGGTTTCGGCACCCACGCTCTCAATTCAGACGCGTGGCTGGTTGCACGATTCGATCGCTCAGAGGGCCCGTGCCAACGCACGTTTGACAACAACCCACTCACCTCGCTTGATCACCGCGGTGCGACGGGGCCCGCGCTAGTCTGCTCCCAGGGAACCACCATCGCATATTTTGGCGAAGAGGCTGTTACCGTCCCCGCGGGCACTTTCGAATGCCACCATTTCGCCTATGTCATGATCGCTACCGACCATCCCGAATACCACCTGTGGGTGACTACGGACGGCGACTTTATTTTTGTCAAAGGCACGGTCGCTGCGCCTTATGACTGGTCATTCGAACTGGTTGACCTGGCCTAACAATCTGAGAGGCCGTCTTAAAAGCGCGGCAAAAATTGCCATTGGGCTAGTTTACATCCGTGGCACCCCACTCCAACATATGAAGTCATCCCCCTATGGAAAACCGTGCCCATGAAATCGTCTTTGCGCTTGATACCACTGCTGTTATCACTGCCGTGGAGTGGAATCGCCCTCGGTGATGAAGACCAGAAAATTTATGATTTGAAAGATTTCTCTCTCGAGTCAGGGGCAACGCTACCCGCAGCCAAACTCTCTTACACCGTGCACGGCTCGATGAATACTGAGGGTAACAACGCCATACTGGTGCCCTCTTTTTACCTGGGCGACCATCATGGCTACGATTTTCTGATAGGACCGGGAAAAGCGCTGGATCCCGAAAAATACTTCATCATCGCCACCGACATGTTTCAAAACGGACTCTCTAGCTCCCCCAGTAACACGCCCCCGCCTTTTGACGGGGCAAATTTTCCCGAAATTTCCATCCGGGATAACGTCACCGCCCAGCTACAACTGCTCACCGCCGAGTTGGGAGTCTCTCACCTCCGCGCAGTAATCGGGTTTTCCATGGGTGCCCAACAGGCCTTGCAATGGGCAGTCAGCCATCCCGGGTTTGTGTCCAACATCGTTCCCATGTGCGGATCGGCGGTTGAGCACCCCCATGGCATTGCAAGGCTTGAGAGCTTCAAATTAGCAATCACAACAGACCAACAATTCATGGATGGCCAGTATGTCGAGCCTCCAATCGCCGGGCTTAGATCTGCCGCCGTTCACTGGGCGGCATGGGGTACCTCACAGGAATGGTTTCGGCGAGAGGCGTGGCAGGAGCTGGGACTCAGCGAATTAGAGGACGTCTATGATTTTTATTTCGCGCTGATGACTAGCTGGGATGCCAACGACCTTCTTGCGCTGGCAAGCACCTGGCAACAAAACAACGTGGGGGACTCGCCAGGCTTCGATGGCGACTACGGTGCGGCTCTGGCAGCAATTTCGGCTAGGGTGCTCTATATGCCCTGTGAAACCGATCTCTATTTTCACATTGATGCGCTGGCACATGAGGCCTCTTTCATACCGAAAGTCACCTTTTTACCTATTCCGTCAGATTGGGGCCATCTTGCCGGCGGCGGTTTTGCTGAAGCAGACGCGGCGTTTATCAATGAGGCCATCAGTAATTTTCTGAAATAATGCAATTGCGCTACCACTGATAGTAGCGCCGTTTTTTTTAGGGTTGCGAGCTTCTGCTAGAAAACACCAACCAATCGGCTCCCTCAGGGCCCGCTTCCAGCGTATAGCTGCCATTCTCCGAAGCACAGAAAAATTCGCCCGCCTCAATCCTATGACCATCACACACATCGACAGCCCCGGCGCGCATAAACCAGACACAGTCAAAGCCAGGACTGAATCCCTTGGCGCGAGCTTCACCAGACATCTTGATACGAAAAATAAGTGGCCCTTCGTCCGGCATCGCCTCCCATCCGGGCAGTTCCTCGTTGGGATGCACGACCGGCATCGCGTCGATCTGCCGCCGGCCTGCGACCTGATTGAACTCTCCCAAGCGCGCTTTTAAAACCTCGGGAACTTCATACAGGTCAGCCCAATTCAGCCCAATATCGCCGCCCAAACTGAACAAATGAAATTGAACACCCTCTTCCCCCGCCTGCTCGGGACCATACACATGACCTGCCTTGACCCATCGAATGTCTCCGGGAATAAAACCACCCTCCTCCCCAATACGCATCTCGCCGCGAGTAATCAGATAAATAGTATCGTGAGGGTGCCAGTGAAGCCCGGCATGGAAATGCGCGGGAAAATCTGCCTCGATCAAAAACGGCTCACGGGTTCTTAGCACCCTTGTAGGCGTCGTCGGCCTCCCGTGGGGGTCGTGAAACGTCTCCCACTCGAGATCCTGCGGTCGTATGTGCTGCGACTCCATCATCCAGACCCCTTCAATGATTGCGCATAAAGTCCATGAAGGTAAGCGAGAAGCGTGTCGCCAATCACCTCTACCAGCAAGCCGTCAGGTTGTTTGAAGTACCCTTGAGGATCCCCTTCTTCACCCAGCAGTCGCATAAAACCCTTTTGCTCGAGGTCTTTACAGGCACTGACTGAATCGGGGCTATAAAAACAAAGGTGGTGCTGACTGATAGCCTCGGTTGTAATCCAGGGAGTGTTGGGAATCGCCTCGATTAACTCAAAATTTGCCTGTCCTGTACTGGCATGAGCGATACGCAGCGAGAGAGTCACGCTCTCCCCATTCAGAGTCAGATTCCAATCCTCTCGATCCACCCCGATCCAGTGCACACCCAACAGGTCGCCCAAATGCACTTTGGCGGCGTCGATATCACGACAGACCAATCCCGTGTGCACCAGTTGCAGATCCTTCAGATCGTCGATACTCGCCACGCGACTGCCTCCATCATTGCCTGTCACCTGCGTCTGATCATGCCCTATTCACCCCCCGACGCGAAAGACTGGCTGACTCGCCAATATCGCTGCAAGATAGTAGCTTGGCAATCAGTGGTAACCGCGGCGGCGACCAGATCGATCCTTACCGGGAGTAAACACACTATGAGCGAACGCTTGATTGCACTGGCCTCGGGAGTTCACGACGGCAACCCCCCTAAGGTATCCGCAGCCGACATGGTCCGTATCGCCGCCGAGGCAGGCTATAACAGTGTTGGCCTTTGGGTTGCCCCCGGAGAAAACTGGCGCTCATCTACCAGTGGTGAGGTCAGTGCGGTGCTGCACGAAACGAGGCTTATCGCGCTGGATGTCGAAGTTATTTGGTTACAGCCGGGCGGTAAACCCGACCCGATGCACCACGAGATTATCGCCATTGGTGGCGAGATTGGTGCCAAAAACTGTCTGATCGTCAGCTCGGAACCCAACCATGAGATCACAAAATATTTATATGAGGATCTTTGCGAACATGCCGGGCGGGCGGGTATGCGGGCCTGCCTCGAGTACATGGCCGTTACCGAAGTGAAAACCCTCGATGACGCCCTCGACATTGTGAACGCTGTGAACCATCCCGCAGGCGGCATCCTTGTCGATCCGTTTCACCACGAACGGATCGGACATAAACCAGAAAAAATACGAGAGATCCCGGAGCATTGGTTGAGCTATGCACAGCTATGTGACATGCCTGAATGCGGTGTCATTACCGATCCGGATGCTTACCTTGTCGATGCCATTGATGGGCGCCTGGCGCCGGGAGAGGGTTCAATCCCCGTAGATGCCATGGCGCGCGCACTGCCACCCGAATTGCCCATCAGCCTGGAAATTCGATCGCGGCATTATCGAGAGCAGTACC
>Ga0066605_10000178_pt1 | contig 40312 bp, 34 predicted proteins | sample SaaInlLV_DNA_10m_FD_60385 | JGI IMG/M metagenome (GOLD analysis project Ga0066605, IMG submission 60385) | Marine microbial communities from expanding oxygen minimum zones in the Saanich Inlet - SI075_LV_DNA_10m | ecosystem: Environmental > Aquatic > Marine > Unclassified | place: British... | reverse complement strand
TGTTTTTAATGATATTTTCCCAACTGGGGTGTATTCGATCTCGCATGAAATTATGTACTTTTGCTATGCAAAAATATGAAAATACAAGAGAAAGCACTTAGCGACTTAGAATTTACTACGGTACTCCAACAGCTTTCCCAACTAGCCATTACCGCTATGGGAAAAGAACGCTGTTTAGAACTTCAACCTTTTGAAAATGAAGCCGAATTGATTCTTCAGTTAGAGTCAGTGTTCGAGTTTACTGCTTCTTTTGCTAATGAAAACCGAATTCCAAACCACGGATTTGACGATTTGACTGCAGAAATTCACCTATTGAAAATTGAAAACTCTGTCCTAGAAATCGATGGTTTTCGCAGGATAGCAGCAGCATCAGAAATTATCAATACTTTACTTAAGTTTTTTAAAAAATTTAAAGAATACTACCCCAAGTTACACACCCAAGGAAAAGATATTGAAGTTACTAAAGAACTCATCATATCGATCAACAACATCATAGATCGCTTCGGGGAGGTGCGTAACGATGCCTCACCAGAGCTCTTTCAAATTCGAAAAAAAATACAATCTGTTCGTTCTAAGATCGGACAAAGCTTTCAACGCGCACTGAGTCAATACAGTACAGCTGATTATCTGGATGATATCAAAGAGTCTGTAGTAGACAACCGTCGTGTATTGGCAGTAAAAGCCATGCACAGACGCAAAATAAAAGGCGCCATCATGGGAAGCTCCAAAACAGGGAGTATTGTCTATATTGAACCCGAAACTACCCTACAGCATACACGAGAACTCAACAACCTTCAGTTTGAAGAAACCGATGAAATCAAGCGTATTTTATTGGAATTGACGCAAACGCTCCAGCCCTATCGCCCACTTTTGATCGAATACCAACAGTATTTGATTTTGATCGATAGCTATTATGCTCGTGCCAAATACGCTGAACAGACAGCAAGTATTTTACCCAAAGTAAACACCAAAAGAGAGCTTACGCTTATCAATGCCTACCACCCACTACTATTCTTATCCAATAAAGAAGAAGGAAAAAAAACCTTTCCTCAAGACATTACCCTCACAGAAGGCCAGCGCATCATTGTTATTTCTGGCCCCAATGCTGGTGGGAAAAGCATAACCTTAAAAACGATTGGTTTGTTGCAACTGATGCTTCAGTCCGGCATGCTAATCCCCGTTCACGAACAAAGCACTGTTTGTTTTTTCGATCAGATAATTACGGATATTGGAGACAATCAGTCCATCGAAAACCACTTGAGTACCTACTCCTATCGGTTAAAAAACATGAAGTACTTCATTCGGAAGTGCAATAAGAACACCCTTTTCTTGATCGATGAATTTGGAACAGGTTCCGATCCTGAATTAGGGGGGGCTTTAGCGGAAGCTTTTTTAGAGGAATTTTACAACAGAGAAGCATACGGGATTATTACTACCCACTATTCCAATCTTAAAGTATTGGCAAACGAGCTTCCTTTTATGACCAATGCCAATATGCAATTCGATAACCATACGCTGGAACCTGTATTCAATCTGATCATGGGTGAAGCCGGTAGTTCTTTTACTTTTGAAGTTGCTCAGAAAAACGGCATCCCTTACAGCCTTATCAACCGTGCAAAGAAGAAGATTGAGCGAGGTAAGGTTCGTTTTGATGCTACGATCGCTAAATTGCAAAAGGAGCGTTCTCAGATGACTAAAACAGGTAATTCACTCAGAAAGCAAGAAAGCAAGGCAATCGAAGAGAATGCACGTTTAGAGCTTTTAAATAAAAAGATCAAAGAAAAGCTGATTGGTTATCAAGAGCTTTTTGATCATAACCAACGCATGATTGTGCTTGGCAATAAGGTCAATGAAGTTGCCGATCGTTATTTTGAGAACAATAAGAAACGGCCCTTAGTTGCTGATCTCCTGCGTTTAGTTGACGGGGAAAACTCCAAGCGTAAAAAGAAAACGGCTACAGAAAAAAAGAAAGATAAAGAGGTAAAAGAAAAAGCCAATGCAGAAGCTACCAAGGCTATGGTAGGTATTCGCAAGGAAAAAAAGAAAAAGAAAAAAGCTGCACCGGTGCCTGTAAAAGTTAAAATCAACTTTAAACTTGGAGATCAAGTTCGGTTGTTTGATGGAAAAGCGGTTGGCACTATTGATTCTATTGAAAAAGAAAAAGCAATTGTTAATTACGGAATGTTCACCACTCAAGTTCGCTTAGAAGCGCTGGATCTGGTTCAGGCTGCAAAAATCAAAAAATGAAAACGCCTATCATTCTTTTCGATGGCCCTTGTGTGTTATGTAATGCATGGGTAAACCGTTTGTGTCAATGGGATCGTAAGGATCAACTTCGTTTTGCCAGTTTGGACAGTAAAACAGGACAGCAATTTTTTAAAGAGCGTAACCTCGATCCCAATGAATTTGAAAGTGTGGTCTTTTGGATTCCAAATGTGACCTATGCACTCGAAGCTCAGGCTACTTTTGAACTATTCAAAACCTTAGGCGGTGGTTTTAAAATGCTAACGCTCTTTAATATGCTTCCAAACTCCCTTACCCGAGGAGTCTATCGCTTAATTGCGAGGAACAGATATCGATGGTTTGGTAAATTGGATGCTTGTCCCCTACCCAACCCCAAGTATGCACATAAGTTTTTAAAGTAAAGCCAAGATTATTTGTCGTTTTATTTTGTATTTTTCGGTTATGAAAAAGCTTCTTTTACTCCTCACAATAAGCTGTATTTCTTCTTCGGTCCTAGCTCAGGACTGGGCTAATCTTGAGCGTTTTAAAAAAGAAAACTCAACCATCATGAAAGAGCAAAAAAAAGCCCAAAGGGTAGTGTTTATGGGAAATAGCATCACAGAAGGCTGGTCCAATTTTGATCCTGATTTCTTTAACGAGAATCAATACATCAATAGAGGAATCGGGGGACAAACTACACCTCAAATGTTATTACGCTTTAGACAAGATGTTTTGGACATTAAAGCAAATACAGTAGTAATTCTTGCTGGAATTAATGATATCGCAGAAAATACTGGGCCGATTACCTTGAATCAAATTCTAGGTAATATTATTTCTATGTGTGAATTGGCGGATCAAAACAATATTCGTGTAATTTTATGCAGCGTGCTCCCAGCAAATAATTTTCCATGGCAGCCAAAAATCAATCCCACGCAAAAGGTAATTGAACTCAATAAAATGATTCATGAATATGCAAATTCAAAATCCATTACCTATGTAGATTATTATTCTAAAATGGTTGATGAACAACAGGGGCTTATCTCCTCCTATGGCTATGATCCTGTGCATCCAAACCTTGAGGGTTACGTTGTTATGAAACACATACTCTCAGAAGTTCTAAAAAAATAGAACACTATTTTATTTCATTTAGGTTTCAATAAAAAAATAAATCATATAGTTAAATATATTTTTATACATTTATATTTACGTTTATGTGCATCCAATTTGCATGCTTTTATATAAATAATTTAAATGCCCCCTTATGAAAAACAACTTATCCATTATACTGCGCATTATCGTCGCAGTAATTTTATTACAAACCCTTCGTTTTAAGTTTTTAGCATACCCCGATAGCGTTTACATCTTCACAAAAGTAGGAATGGAGCCTGGGATAACGTCTTACTCTTTGATCCAACAATAAGACAAGAAGAAATAATATTAAAGTATAACAACGTCAACTTCTGGACATCCCTTATTGAAAAGAACAGAAGGAGCTACCTGTATGAATTGAAGAAACTAAGATATTACACAAAAACAACCACCTTCGGTATACAAGCTGTGGTAAGGGAGATTATGGAGGATACGCTTGATGCCTTGGTGTAGGAAGTCAGATTACTCCTCCATTGATTTTTCAAACCTTCTTTTGGTTCTCCTAAAAGCTGTGTTCTCCAATTCGCCGTCAAACCTATTCCATGCTATCCTTATTCTGCTCATCTTCGTACTTTTTCTCTGTCATTTCTGTACTACGGAGTTTAGGCAGTACATAGTGTAGTGATAGCTGTAACAGTTTCAGTTTCTGGTCTATGGTCATAGCATCTACATCTATACGATTCACAAAGTTGTCTATTAAATTCTGTATCTGTTTCTTAACCTCTGTCGTTATCTTATTACTGCTTCCCTTTGGTCTAGCCATAAAAAGTTGTTATTTATTATAGTAGGTGAGTCGCTCCCAGGGAGCGATCCCCAGCATTTATTATCTTACGCTCCTTTGTCTAATTTCAAGCAGAATTATTTTTTAAAAATCTTAGAAGTTTAATTGTAAAACACATTAAAAATTGTATATAAATTTAAATATCGTTTTTTGTTAAAATCAAATTAAATTATCTTATTATGCAGGTATGTCCTTATTGCCAAGAAGAAGTAAAAAAAGAAGCAAAAAAATGTAAGCATTGTGGTGAAATATTAGATGTTGCATTAAGAGCTGCTGAAGAAGCTAAAAAGTCATCTGGAGGAAACGTTTTTAATGTGGCTGGTGGTTCTTCATCTTCTTCTTCATCTTCGTCTTCATCTTCATCAGATGGAAATTTTTTAAATAGAATTACTTGTCTAGACTGGGGTTTAATATTTCTCACTGGAGGCTTGTGGTTAATTGTTGTTGCAATGAGAGGTAGGTAGTTGAAATTTACTTTAATTAAACTAATAAGATTTTATCAAAAGTACATTTCACCTCTGAAGCCTGAAAGTAGTTGTATTTTTAATCCTACTTGTTCTGAATATTTTATTCAAAGTCTTATTAAACACGGTTTTTGTACTGGTACAAAATTAGGTCTCAAAAGAATCTCTAGATGTAGATATGGAGCTAAAGGGGGATATGACCCTGTTTAATTTATATTGCTTTCTATAGATTCTTGCTTTTACTCTTTGCCTTCTTGACCTTGCCTGCTGGATACACCATAAGTTAACCTCTATCTAATGCCCAACCCAAAAATACCTTGGGGAAGAATTGGAATTGGTATTTTAGAATTGATTGCCAGTGTCCTTTTGTTTTTTCCAAAAAGAATTTGGTTGGGATCCGGACTTGCTGCAGGTCTCATGGCTGGAGCTGTAATGATGCATCTAACCATGATCGGAATAGAAGTTAAAGGCGATGGAGGAACGTTGTTTTATACAGCAATAATCACCCTTATTCTCAGTCTAATAATTTTATGGTCCCAAAAAAAAGACATACCCTTTTTAAATCTATAATTTTAAATCTTACTTATGAAAACTGAATTGAAACCACCCCAATGGATGCAAATATCCGTTATTCTATTTTTCGTTTGGAATCTTGTTGGAATCTTTGCTTTTATTTCGGATCTTATGTTGGATCCTAGCACCTTAGATCAGGTTCAACAAGACTTTCGTGCAAATTTCCCTTTATGGACTAAAATCATATACGGCCTAGCCGTGGGACTTGGAACAGTCGGAACCTTCGGGTTAATTCGGCGTAAAAGCTGGTCAAAGGGTGTTTTGGTTATTTCCTTGCTCTGTGTAATTATTCAGATGTACCACAGCATGTTCATTGCAGGAGCCATAGAGACTTTTGGTAGTTCGATAGCTATTTTACCTACAATTGTAGTCCTTTTATCCCTTTGTTTGGTGTGGATTGCACAACTGTACGGTCGCAAAGGTTGGTTTATTTAAGCTTACCTATCGATTTTGCTACAAACATGGAAACCGCTGCATCACCAGTTACGTTGACTACAGTTCGGCACATGTCCAAAGGCCTGTCGATTGCAAAGATCAAGGCCAGTCCTGCTTCTGGGATTCCAGCCTGAGCCAGAACAATAACCAACATCACAATCCCCGCGCTAGGAACAGCAGCTGTTCCTATTGAGGCTAGTGTTGCTGTAAAAATAATACCCAATTGGGCGGCTAAACTCAAGTCCAAACCAAAGGCTTGTGCAATAAAAACAGCCGCTACTCCTTGATACACACTAGTACCATCCATGTTTATGGTAGCACCTATCGGCAGTACAAAACTCGTTACCTCTTTATCTACCCCCAACTGATCTTCCACACACTCCATAGTAACAGGTAGTGTTGCAGCACTTGAACTTGTAGAAAAAGCAAGTAATTGTGCAGGAGCGATTCCTCTAAAAAAAAAGGAAGTACTTTTTTTAACTACTACACGAACGAATAATGCGTATGCGCCGATCATCGCCGCAAGACCTAACAATAAAGTAACAGCATAAAGTGCAAGTGCCTTAAAGAGTTCTAGGCTTGGGGCTTCGACCACCAAGGCTGCTAGAAGAGCAAAAACACCGTAGGGCGCTGCCAACATGATGAGATCAATTAGTTTTAAAATCACCGCATTAAAAGAGTCAAAAAAGCTTTTGACAGATGAGGATTGTTTTTCAGGAATAAGAATAATCCCAATACCAAAAAACATAGCAAAGAATATAATTTGCAACATATTACGGTTGTTGCTGGCTGCCGCAAAAATATTGGAAGGGACAATGTCAACGAGTGCTTGTAAGGGACCTGCACTACTCTGCTTAGCAGCAGCCTCTCGCTTCTGGTTAGCATCAGAAGCATAAGCTTCTACTAATTCTTTGCGTGTTTCCACACTAATCGATTTCCCAGGTTGTATGGTGTTGACCAAAATCAAACCAATAACAACAGCAACCAAGGTGGTGCTTATGTAGGTTAAAATCGTTCTCCCTCCCATTTGCGAGAGTTTTGAAATGTCTTTTAAATCGGAAACTCCTTTTATGAGGGATGCTAATATTAGAGGAATTGCAATTAGCTTTAACAGGTTGATGAAAATAGTACCAAACGGCTTGATGTAATCTCCAACAAATTGAGAACCACCGCCAACGTATGACATCACTAAACCAAAAAGGACACCCAGTGCCATTCCGATTAAAATTTTCCAGTGTAAAGCTAATTTTTTCATAAACTAAATTTTATTTGTTCGACTAAGTAAGCTGTAATCTGCGAGAACTAAAGCTGCCATTGCTTCTACAATTGGCACCGCTCTTGGTACAACACAAGGATCGTGCCTCCCTTTTCCTTCCATCACTACTTTCTGTCCTTTATTATCGATGGTATCCTGCGCCTGCATTACGGTTGCTACAGGTTTGAATGCTACGTTAAAATAAACATCCATCCCATTCGAAATACCTCCTTGAATACCACCCGAGCGATTCGATTGTGTAGTCCCATCGGTATTGAATGGATCGTTGTGCTGACTCCCTTTCATTTGAGAACCATCAAAACCGCTTCCGTATTCAAAGCCTTTTACTGCATTGATGGACAACATCGCCTTTCCTAATTCGGCATGAAGTTTATCAAAGGCGGGTTCTCCTAGGCCAACGGGTACGTTTTGAATTACACAAGTAATAACACCACCTACCGTATCGCCTTCTTTACGAATTTGACGGATATAAGCTTCCATTTGTTCTGCCATAATTGGGTCGGCACAACGTACGGGATTTTCTTCTATCGCAGCAAAATTAAGCTCTTGATAGGGCGTTTCCATTTTAAGAGGACCAACTGCAGATACAAATGCTGTAAACTTAATGTTCGATAAAAATTGCTTGGCTATGGCTCCGGCTACTACTCTACTTGCAGTTTCTCTAGCGGAACTCCTGCCCCCACCACGATAATCTCGAAATCCATATTTTTGATCGTACACATAATCTGCATGTGATGGACGATAACTGTCTTTTATATGACCGTAATCTTTAGATTTTTGGTTTGTATTGTGAATAGCGAAACCAATGGGAGTACCCGTAGTTTTACCTTCAAATATTCCAGAATAAAAAACAACTTCATCCGGCTCCTTGCGTTGGGTTACAATTGCTGATTGACCCGGTTTCCTGCGATTCAGCTCCTTTTGAATTGCATCGATATCCAAAACAATTCCTGCCGGGCATCCGTCAATTACTCCGCCCAATGCTGGTCCGTGAGATTCTCCAAAAGTTGTTACATTGAATAATGTTCCAAAACTATTTCCTGCCATATTATATCTATAAGATTCACAAATATACTACATTAAATCACTATCAGAAATCATTCCGTACACTCAATCACATTCTAAGATTTGGAGATGAATTTTATCAGTTGAATTCTTATATTTGTACATGAAAAAAATCAAATTCATTGCAGCTTGTTCTATCGCAATCAGTTTCTATATAAGCTCGTGTACTTCACTTGAGCCCAATACCTTTGTCATTAATGGTACAACAGACCATACAGATGGTTCGAGTGTTTACCGCATCAAATCGGGGCCAAACGGTCAGCCCATAACCATAGACTCCACTAAAGTAGCAAATGGGTCTTTTGAACTTAAAGGCTCATTAGATCAGATTGATATCAATTTTATTTTTCTTGATGGAATTAACGGAAATGTTCCTGTCATCCTGGAGGAAGGGGCAATTGATGTAAACATTTTCAAAGACAGCATAGCTTCTTCGATTATTGCTGGAACTCCTTCCAACAATAATTTAGCACAATACAGAGTATCGACTCAAGGTTTTGCAAAAGACATGAGAACCTTGGTTCAAGAAATAAATGAAGCCAATACACTTGGCGATAATATTCTTGCAGAAGATCTTACTGCAGAATACAAAGCAGTAGAGGCAAATTTAAATGTGTATGAAAGAGATTTCATGAACTCCAACCCCCAGTCGTACGTTGCTTCTCTGATTTTGGAACGCCTCGTTACCACCAAAGCAATGCGTTCTTCTGAAGCCAAACTCATTTTCAATGGTTTTGATCCTAAGATAAAAAGTAGCGTTTCTGGTAAAAAAGTTGAAGCAATTATCAACGCTCCCTCCAATCCAACTGCCCTAGGTGAAATTGCTCCAGCATTTGAAGGCCCTACTCCTACCGGTGAAATAATTTCCCTTGCATCACTCAAAGGAAAGGTTACCATCATTGACTTTTGGGCAGCTTGGTGTCGTCCGTGTCGTATTGAAAACCCAAACTTAGTACGTCTCTACAAACGCATGCATCATAAAGGTCTTGAAATTGTTGGCGTTTCTTTGGACAAAAATAAATCGAGTTGGTTACGTGCAATTGAAGACGATGGTCTCAATTGGAATCATGTTTCTAATTTAAAATTTTGGCAAGAACCAATTGCATTGTTATACGGAGTACGCAGTATTCCAGCCGCATTTGTTTTAAATAAAGACGGTGTTATCGTTGCAAAAAATTTAAGAGGTGCGCAGTTAGATGCAAAAATTGAAGAACTCCTCAATGAATAAGTAAAATAGGACTTCCCCAAGTCGAAACCAGAGCGCTATGAATGAATTTGACACCTTATTTGAGGCTCTAAAAATTACAGAACCTCCACTACAAAAGGAAATCCGCACCCATGCGGTAATAGAAGACTACCCCAAAGGAGTTTTTGTTGTAGAGCAAGAAAAATACATCAAGTGGCTTGCAATTGTGTTACGAGGGACCGTACGAGTTTGGCAAGAAGAAGAAGATCGCGAAATTTTATTGTACTACGTAAATCCTCTTGAAACCTGTTCCCTATCGCTAGCTGCAACTTTTAAGGATTATAAAAGTCTTGTTCATGCACGAACTGAAAACAATACCACCCTTATAAAAATACCCGTACGCTTTGTAAAACAATGGAGTTTTGAATATCAATCTTGGTTTCGATTCACTACACAATCGTTTATTACGAGTTATGAGGATTTATTAATCTCCTATAAAAGCCTGGCCTTTAAAAGAATTGGAGAGCGATTATATGATTATATCATCCACTCAAAAGAACTTTGCAACAATAAACTCCTCATTTCTCATAAAGCACTAGCCAATGAGTTAGGAACAACTCGGGAGGTTATCTCCCGTTTGTTAAAACAAATGGAAGACGAAGGTCTTTTTGAAATTACACTTTAAAATGATTGAATTGATAAAAAGTTAGTTGGTTGTGACATTTAGCACAATTTATAGGAAATGAGCGGCTTTATATTTGCCTCATAACCTAAACAATATATCATGAAAAAAACACTTCAAATCTCAAGTTTAACACTAGTTTTTCTTTTTTCTATGTTCATCTAGGCACATCCTACAGAAGTACCCTCAAAAAAAAATAAAAACCTATGTTCTTGTGCACTCCGCTTGGCTGGGGGCATGGCAATGGCAACAGGTAGCTCAAACGCTAGAAACTGCAGGACATACTGTAATTACACCCGATCTGGCCGGTCATGGAAGTGACAAAACTCCCGCAGGCGATATTACGATGGAAACCTATGTAAATCAACTCCTAGCTATTCTTGATAACCAGCAAGAAAAAGTAGTTTTAGTGGGTCATAGTTTTAACGGAATTACGATGAGTAGAGTCGCTGAATTGCGACCAAAAAAAATTGATCGCTTGGTATATTTAACTGCCTTTCTTTTACCAAACGGTGCTTTATTCTACGACGCAGTCCAAGGTGTTCAAGACTCTAAAGCTGTAGAAAATTTCTTTCTCTCTGAAGATCAAACACAGGCCTTCGTAAAAGAAGAAGAACTGCAAAATGCGTTTGCGCATGACATCCCCGCTGAGGCTTTTAATCAAGCGAAAGCATACATTGTTCCAGAACCTGCTGCTCCCTTAGGATACAAGCTTGAAGTAACGGATGCTGTGTTTGGTAAAATTCCAAAATACTATATTGAATGTACAGAGGACCGAGCCATTCCTATAGCTGCACAACGAGGTATGTATGAAGGTAAAGTGAAAAAAGTATTTACATTAAACTCAAGCCATACCCCAAACTTTTCACAACCCGATAAGCTTGCGTCTATTCTACTAGAAGTAATCCGCAAGTAAGACCTAACATCTGAGGTGTAAATAAAGTGCTAGCGTTTGTCAGCACTTTTAGTTTTTCCTAAATAAGATGAAACCAGTAACCACAGTAACAACAACTAATAGAATGAGTGTTGTAAACGAAGTCGCAATGACAGATGGAACCAAGATCAGCGTAGCGAGTATACCCCCGATTGCACCGCCAAAATGAGCGGTATGGCCAATATTATCTTGCTGTTTTTTCATTCCAAATAAGGTGTAAACTAAATACCCAATCCCGAAAACGTATCCCGGAAGCGGCACTGGAAAGATGAACAGGGCTAATTTCATTTCTGGATACATCAAGATGGTGGCATATAAAATACCCATGATGGCTCCACTTGCACCTACTGCACTATAATAGGGATTGTCACGATGAAAATACAAGGCAAAAAGATTTCCGGCTATTAGGCAAGAAAAGTATAGGATCAGAAAATTCAACACCCCAAGCCCGGCTAATGCCTGTCCGCCAAAAAGGTACAATGCAAACATATTGAATCCCAGGTGTGCCATATCGACATGCAAAAAAGCAGAACTGACGATACGATACGATTGACCACCTTTAACAGCAGCAATACTGAATTTGAAGCGGTTGAAAAAGAGGGTATCATTGAACCCCCTTAATGAAAAAAGAACATTGACGATAAGGATTGTCAAAATTAATGGTGGAAGTGATTGCATATCGCTTTATTATTGGGTTCAAATATACTTATATTTGTTAAAAAAAATTGTGCAGTTACTCTTGTTCCTGATTGCCTATCCCATAATCATTGGGGTTTCGCTTTTACCCCACTTTATATTATACCGAATTGCAGACTTCCTGTATCTCGTGTTATACAAACTCATTGGATATCGAACTGAAGTGGTTCGGAAAAATTTGAATCTGAGTTTTCCAGAGAAAAGCCAAGAAGAACTCAAAATAATCGAGCGCGCATTTTATCGACATTTGTGCGATATATTCATAGAAATGCTTAAAGCCTTGACTGTTACAAAAAAGCAAGTGTTGAAGCGATATCAATTCAACAATCTTGAAATAATCAATCAACATTTAAGAAAAAACAGAGGGGTTGTACTCGTTTGTGGCCACTATTCCAGTTGGGAAGCTATGCTCTCGATTGGCTATCATCTTGATGGGAAAGGCTATGCAGTTTATGCACCTTTATCCAATAAATATTTTGAACGTTTGGTTGTAAAATCAAGAGCTAAACATCTGATCTATCTTGGATCACGTTTTGATGTCCTCCAAGATATAGAAATGCATCAAAAAAATAACATCAGCTACATTTATGGGTTGGCAGCTGACCAGTCGCCCATGCCAAAACCAAAAAGCTATTGGAGGTCTTTTATGGGTGTAGAAGTTCCCGTTTTCACTGGGGCAGAACGTATGGCTAGACGGTTCGACTTACCCATTGTATTTGCCGATATTAATCGAGTAAAGCGTGGGTATTATACGCTTGATATCAGTCTAATTACCGATAAGCCAAAAGAAACAAAAGAAAATGAGATTACGGATATTTTTACAGAAACCCTAGAAGCTCAAATACGCAAAGATCCATCACAATATTTTTGGACACACAACCGATTTAAGCATATGGACAAAAACCCTAAGTTAGTTTCCCAAAGCGAGTAACTCTTCTTTAAAACGGTTCATCAACAAATCTGCCGCTTCTTGAGAAGGAGCTTCGGTGTATACACGAATAATAGGTTCCGTATTCGACTTTCTTAAATGTACCCAAGAAGCTTCAAAATCAATTTTCACTCCATCAACGGTATTGGGCTTATTATTGGCATATTTCTTTTCAATAGCCAGTAAGAGAGCATCTACATCCATTGTGGGCTCCAATTCAATTTTCCCTTTACTCATAAAATATTCAGGATAGGTTTTTTTCAGTTCAGAGACCGAAAGCTTACGAACACTGAGTAGTGATAAAAACAAAGCAGTTCCTATTAAAGAGTCTCTTCCATAGTGTAACTGAGGATCGATAATTCCGCCGTTACCTTCACCACCAATAACAGCATTTACAGCCTTCATTTTCGTGACTACATTTACCTCCCCAACAGCGCTACTGTAGTAGGTGCCTCCATGTTTTTCGGTTACATCTCGAAGAGCACGAGTCGAAGACATATTGGAAACCGTATTTCCAGGCGTCTTAGACAATACGTAGTCTGCACAGGCAACCAAAGTGTATTCTTCTCCAAACATGGCTCCATTTTCATCCATAAAAGCCAATCGATCGACATCAGGATCTACAACCAATCCCAAATCAGCCCCCGATTCGATAACAAGAGCAGAAAGGTCCCCTAAGTGTTCTTTTAAGGGTTCTGGGTTGTGTGGGAACTGACCATTTGGCTCACAAAACAATTCAATCACCTCAATGTTTAGTTCCTTTAGTAATGCAGGAATTGCTATGCCTCCAATCGAATTTACACCATCTACAACCACTTTAAATCCACTGGACCGAATAGACTCAAGGCTAACCAAGGGATGATTCAAAACAGCTTGTATGTGCATATACAAACTCGTGTCATCGGCTGTTACACTTCCCAAATCGTCTACAGAAGCAAAATTGAAGTCTTCTTGCTCTGCTAAAGCTAGAATTTGAGCGCCCGCTTCGGCACTTAAAAACTCCCCATTTGCGTCCAATAACTTCAATGCATTCCATTGTTTTGGGTTATGGCTTGCGGTCAATATAATTCCTCCCTGGGCATTGGCCCTAGGTACGACCATTTCGACTGTCGGTGTAGTAGCCATAGCCAAATCAATTACGTCTATTCCCATGCCGACTAAAGTATTGGATACTAAAGCCTGTACCATTGCTCCGGATATTCGGGCATCACGACCTATAACAATACTACATTTTGAGGCATCAGTATGCGATAAAATGTATTGACCATAGGCAGCAGTAAAACGAACAATGTCGATTGGAGTCAAGTTGTCGGAGGGCTTACCCCCTATTGTACCACGAATTCCAGAAATGGATTTGATTAATGTCATAAACGTATTTTTATCAAAGATAATCTAGTTCTAAAAAAAACGAAGTTGTTTTTGAATTAAATAAGCTACTTCTGAAAAAAGAAAACTAGTTTTAGCAGATGAATTATTTAGCGCATATTTATTTATCAGGAACGCATACGGAGCTTCGGTTTGGAAATTTTATTGCGGATGCGGTTCCCGGCAAACAATATGCAGTTTACGCTAAAGGAATTCAAGAGGGGATTCTGCTGCATCGTGCAATTGACACCTTTACCGACCAACATCCACTCTTCAGAAAGCACTGCAAGCTTTTATTTCCAGACTTTGGACATTACAGTAGGGTCATTGTCGATATGTTTTACGATCACTTTCTGGCTTCGCTTTGGCACAACTATCATCCGCAAACGCTCGAAAAATTTTCTGAAGATTTTTACAATGAAATTGACCAGCAAAAAGCGCTTTTACCCCATAAAATGAAAAGGGCTTTCCCTTATATGAAAGAACAAAATTGGTTGATCCAATACAAATCTATAGTGGGTTTGGAAACTATTTTAAGTCAAATGGAGCGACGTACACAATTTGAATCCAATTTAAGTGCTTCGGTAAAAAATTTAGAAACCCACTATTCCATTTTTAAAAACGATTTTGAAGTTTTTTTTGAACAGATACAAATATTTGTATCTTCAAGAATTAATAGCAGCAACAATTCAATCATATGAAACCTACACTCCCTTTTTTAAAGCCAATTCTTTTTGTTTTTACCCTAATCCTAATCAGTTGCACTAAAGCCACCCCTATAAAAGGAGGTGTGGTATCTGCTATGCCCTATGCCTCTCAAGTAGGAGTTGATATTCTAAAAAAAGGAGGTAATGCCTATGATGCAATGGTAGCAACTAATTTTGCACTAGCCGTAGTTTACCCAGTAGCGGGTAATATTACCGGAGGTGGATTTTTTGTATATCGAAATGCAGACGGCAGTTCTGGAACTTTAGATTATCGTGAACAAGCACCTAATGCAGCACACCCTGACTTATTTTTAGACGATGCAGGAAATGTGATACCCGACAAAAGCACAGTTGGTGGTTTAGCCGTCGGTGTTCCTGGAACGGTTGCCGGCACCCTTGAAATTCATAAAAAAATGGGTTCCCTACCCTTGATTGACCTCATGCAACCGGCCATTGATTTAGCAGAAAAAGGGTATGCCGTAACAGAAAAGCAGGCCCGTAGTTTAAAGAGATACCGAGATTTATTCATAGAAATTAATGGTCCAGATACCTTTTACGGACAAACCTTTGAAACGGGTGATATCTTAAAAAACCCAGCCCTTGGAAAAGTATTAAGAACCATTGCTGCTGAGGGCATTAAAGGCTTTAATTCTGGGTGGGTGGCAGATGCACTGGTCAATCGGGTTCAAGAAGCTGGTGGAATAATCACCCAAGAAGATTTAGAACAATATGAAGCCAAGTGGAGAGACCCGCTTATCTTTAGTTATAAAGATTTAAAGGTAATCTCAATGGGATTACCATCTAGTGGTGGTGTATGTTTGAATCAAATGATGAAAATGATTGAGCCCTATGACATCAAAGCCATGGGTCATAATACACAAAAAAGTATTCAACTGATGGTTGAAGCCGAAAGACGCTCCTATGCAGATCGCAGTGAGTTTTTAGGTGATCCTGACTTTGTTGATGTCCCATTGGATATTGTATTGGATTCGCTTTATATCCAAAAAAAGATGAGCAGTTTTGACTGGAATAGAGCCACTCCTTCATCTGAAATCAAAGCTGGAGATTCTTATTATTTTGAAAGCGATGAAACTACTCATTTTTCAATTGTAGATGACCAAGGAAATGCCGTTGCCGTAACGACTACGCTCAATGGAGGTTATGGATCTAAAGTCTTTGTAGAAGAATTAGGCGTTTTTATGAATAATGAAATGGATGATTTTAGCAGTAAACCAGGAGTACCCAATATGTTTGGTTTGGTTGGGAATGAAGCCAATGCTATTGCACCAAAAAAGCGGATGCTAAGCTCAATGACACCCACAATTGTTGAAAAGAATGGTAAACTCTACTTGGTCGTTGGGTCTCCAGGTGGATCAACGATTATTACTTCTGTATTCCAAACGATTCTCAATGTTTACGAACACAACTTACCCATACAAGAGGCCGTCAATGCAGCGCGTTTTCATCATCAATGGTTGCCCGATTTTATTACTTTCGAACCCAACCAATTTGAACCATCTTTACTACAAAGTTTAAATGAACTGGGCTATGCTGGAGAAGAAAAGAATTCAAGAATCATCGGGAAGGTCGATGCCATTTTAGTAGACGATTCTGGTCAAATTTCTTTAGGAGCAGATCGTCGTGGAGACGACACAGCTGTCAGCTATTAAAATTCCTTTTTATTTTTAAAGATTTAAAATTTAGTCCAGCCTAAAGTTGTATTTTTAGAGCTTAATTTTGCTATGAAAAACAATTCAAATGTAATCGACGTCCAAGGGGCTCGAGTACATAACTTAAAAAATATAGATGTTCAAATTCCAAGAGATAATCTGGTAGTAATTACCGGCCTTTCTGGGAGTGGAAAATCATCACTTGCATTCGATACAATATACGCTGAAGGGCAGCGGCGTTATATGGAAACTTTTTCTGCCTATGTTCGACAGTTTCTAGGAAACCTAGAGCGCCCCGAAGTTGATAAAATTGATGGCCTCTCCCCTGTAATAGCAATTGAACAAAAGACTACTTCTAAAAGTCCACGTTCTACTGTTGGAACAATTACAGAAGTTTATGACTTTTTGCGTTTGCTGTTTGCTCGTGTTGGTACTGCTTACAGTCATCAAACCCAAGAGAAGATGGTCAGTTATACGGATGATCAAATCACGGAACTAATTCAACAGGATTACGCAAATAAAAGTGTCATGATTTTAGCTCCAATAATCAAGTCAAGAAAAGGTCATTATCGAGATCTCTTTGAAAATTTAGCCCGTCAAGGCTTCCTCAAGGTTCGGGTAGATGGCGTTATTGTTGAACTTTCTCCGGGTATGAAATTGGATCGTTACAAAACACACGACATTGAGCTGGTTATTGATCGTCTTCGTATCAGCGACAGTGTAGCAGGAATAAAACGTTTCCAAGAATCCCTTATAACGGCAATGTATCAAGGTGGTGATACCTTATTGATTTACGATGAAGAGAGCCGTAAAGTGCGTTATTTCAGTAGGAATTTGATGTGTCCGTCTTCGGGTATTGCCTATCCAAATCCAGAACCGAATAGCTTCTCATTCAACTCACCCAAAGGCATGTGCGGAGTGTGTAAAGGACTCGGGACCCAACAAATTGTAAACCGTCAAAAAATCATTCCAGATACTTCTATATCGATTAAAGCTGGGGGAATCATTCCTCTAGGGGCTCAAAAAAACTCCTGGAGTTTCAAACAAATGGATATCATCGCGCAGCGATATGACTTTAATTTATCCGATCCTATAGATCAAATTCCTGCTACAGCACTTGATGTTATATTGAAAGGGGGTGCTGAAACCTTTACCGTAGAATCAAAAACCTTAGGCATTACTCGGAGTTATAAAATTGATTATGAAGGGATTGAGAACTTCATTAAAAACCAATACGAGCAAGCTACTTCCACTAATATAAAACGTTGGGCAAGTGACTTTATGGATCAAAACGAATGTTTATCCTGTAAGGGTTCTCGTTTAAAAAAAGAAGCGCGTTATTTCAAAATAAATGACATGAACATTGCTCAGTTGGCGCAAATGGATCTTGATGAACTGTACACTTGGTTCGATCAATTACCTCAATTTCTTTCTGAAAATGAAATGAAAATCGGGGAAGATGTAATTAAGGAAATTAAAACGCGACTTCAATTTCTATTGAATGTTGGACTCAATTATTTATCGCTTAATCGTTCTTCAAAGTCCTTATCTGGTGGAGAAGCTCAACGAATCCGTCTAGCAACTCAAATCGGATCACAACTGGTGGGTGTTCTTTATATCCTAGACGAGCCGAGCATCGGATTACATCAAAGAGACAATGAACGTTTAATCAAGTCTTTGTTTGCTCTTCGTGACATTGGAAATTCAGTGATCGTTGTGGAACACGATAAAGACATGATTGTACAAGCAGATCACGTAATTGATATTGGTCCTTTTGCTGGAAAAAATGGAGGAGAAATCATCTCGGAAGGAAAACCTGATGAGATTCTAAGCATGAATTCACTGACGGCTCAATATTTAACAGGCAAGAAAAGAATTGAAATACCCAAAGAAAGAAGAGTTGGAAATGGAAAGTCGGTGGTGTTGTCCCATTGTACTGGAAATAATTTAAAAGATGTAACACTCACGCTTCCTTTAGGAAAAATGGTCGGGGTTACAGGAGTTTCTGGGAGTGGGAAATCTTCTTTAATCAACGGAACCCTGTATCCGATACTGAATGCTCATTTCTTTAATGGAGTGGCCAAACCCCTTCCCCACAAAGGAATTACTGGTTTAGAACACTTAGATAAAGTTGTTGATGTAAATCAGAGTCCTATTGGACGAACACCACGGAGTAATCCGGCTACCTATACAGGAGTTTTTAGCGAAATTCGAAGCTTATTTACTCGAACACCTGAGGCTCAAATCAGAGGATATAAACCCGGTCGCTTTAGTTTTAACGTCTCTGGAGGTCGATGCGAAACCTGTATGGGCGGTGGAATGAAAGTAATCGAAATGAACTTTTTACCCGATGTATTGGTAGAATGCGAGACCTGTCAAGGGAAACGTTTCAATAGAGAAACCCTTGAAATTCGTTTTAAAGGTAAATCAATTGCGGATGTATTGAATATGACCATAGATCAAGCCTGTGCTTTTTTTGAACTTATTCCGAAGATTTACAGAAAACTAAAAACATTGCAAGATGTTGGTTTGGGCTATATAGCACTTGGTCAATCTTCCACAACCCTATCCGGTGGTGAAGCACAAAGAATAAAATTAGCAACAGAATTATCTAAACGCGATACGGGAAATACCTTATTTATTTTAGATGAACCCACTACCGGTTTGCATTTTGAGGATATTAGAGTACTTTTAGAAGTATTGAATCATTTGGCAAATAAAGGAAATACCGTAGTGATTATTGAACACAATATGGATGTGATCAAGCAAGTTGACCATATTATTGATATTGGATATGAGGGTGGTAAAAATGGTGGTCAGATTATTGCAGAGGGTAGTCCAGAAGAAGTTGTCAAGAATCAAAAAAGTCATACGGCACATTATTTAGCTAAAGAAATATAACCCCCCAACGCATGAGTAAAAAATCGAAAAATAAAAGCTGGAATACCACCAAAACCAACGACTCTTGGTCGTTATTTAAAATCATGGGCGAATTTGTTCATGGCTATGAAAAAATGGACAGTATTGGTCCTTGTGTATCCATTTTTGGTTCTGCAAGAACACAGCCCGATCACGCTTACTACAAACTAGCAACTGATGTTGCAGAAACCGTCGCAAAAGCAGGCTATGGTATTATTACTGGTGGTGGCCCTGGAATTATGGAGGCTGCAAATAAAGGCGCCCAGCAAGCAAATGGACCTTCGGTAGGTCTCAACATAGCCCTCCCTTTTGAGCAAAGTTCAAACCCCTACATCGATAAGGACAAGAACCTTTCCTTCGAATATTTTTTTATTCGTAAGGTAATGTTTGTTAAATATGCACAGGCGTTTGTTGTCTTGCCCGGAGGCTTGGGAACTCTAGACGAGTTATTTGAATCCCTCACCCTAATACAAACTAAAAAAATAAGTCGCATCCCCATCATTCTTGTTGGAACTGAGTTTTGGAAGGGCTTGATCGACTGGATTAAGATTTCTCTAATTGAAGAAAAGCTGATTAGCCCAGAGGATCTTGATTTATTCTCGGTGGTTGACACCCAAGAAGAAGTATTAACCTGTTTAGAAGATTTTCATCCCAAGGGAATTTACCATCCGAATTTTTAAGACTTGTGAAATATATATTGAAGGTTTTCATGCTGTTGTCCGTTATCCTCTCCCCAAGCATTTATGGTCAGGAAACAATACCTCAATATGATCTTAAGGTAAAACTCATAGAAAAGAAAAAAACACTTGAGGTTTTCCAAACAATACAATTTCACAACACTACCGAAACCCCTTTAGAAACTTTATATCTAAACGACTGGTCTCATGCCTACAGCTCCTCAAAATCACCATTGGCACAACGCTTTGCAGAAGAATACGATCGCAGGTTTTATCTTGGTTCCAAAGCGAAAAGAGGGCAAACAACCGATTTAAACATCACCGTAAAAGGCGATAAAATAGATTGGAAGCGATTTGATAATCAACTAGATATCATCCAAATTGCGCTAGACGATGTGTTAGCGATAGGAAGTCAGATTACTATTTCGTTGACCTATAAAATAGAACTACCCGATGCACGCTATACAGGGTATGGAAAAATCTCAGATGATGAATATTTTTTAAAAAATTGCTTTATACAGTTGGCTCCCCATATTGATGGAAAGTGGATTACAAATAGTAATTTGGATTTAGAAGAAATAAGCAGCTTGCCGTCAAACTTTTCTATCGAATGGAATATCCCCAACAAGCTGCTAATCAATTCTAATTTAACCCAGTGGAAAGCAACCGAAGCTAATGAACGTATGATCGTTGCGCTGGCGATTAGTAAGGCCAAAGAAATTCAGTTTCACATCAGCCCAAAGGAATACGCTTCTTATAACATCAATGGTATAGCAATTAGTACCGATTTTGAAGAGGTTTCTGAAAAAATGCTGGATCCAACCCTCAGCCTCGTTCAAATTGAGGAATTTGTAAGAACGTATCTAGGAGCATTTCCACATAGTAAAATGTTACTTTCCCAAAGGGATTACAAAAAACGACCCTATTTTGGTTTATCTGCAATTCCTTCATTTTTTCATCCATTTTCTGATCGGTTTGAGTTTGAGATAAAAGCATTGAATGTGTATTTAAATCATTATATAACAGAGGCTTTTCTTGTTGACCCTAGAGAAAACTCTTGGTTAACTGATGGCTTGAAAACCCTATTGTTAATGGAATATGTCGATCAATACTATCCCGATCAAAAACTCCTGGGTGCAATTCCTAAGCAACCCCTACTTCGCCCTTTTATTAAAAGCTATAGCTTAAGTCAAGCTTCATTTAATTATGGGTTTCTATATTTCAATGAATACGTCCTTAGAAATAATATTCAACAAAGTGCTTTTACTGCAAAAAGCGATTTAATTAAGTTCAACGAAAGGGTCGCAATACCCAGTCATGTTGCTCATGGTATTCGTTATGCCTATGCGTATTATGGCAAAGAAAAAATAAACAATGCTATCAGAAGTCAAATCGGAAAAGTACTATCCAAAGAACAAGTACAAAAATCGCTAGAAAACCAACTCAATATTCCCTGGTTGTTTCAAGATTATTTAGGCAAACGAAACTCAATTGACATAAAATTCAAATCCATTCGAAGGAATTCAGATTCGCTAAATGTTCACATAATACAAAACTATAAAAACCCTATCCCCTATACCCTAGCCCAAATCAAAGACGATCGCATTATTCAGTCAATACAGATTACAGACCCGAAAAATGAGACAGAAATTAAGTTAAAACGATACGATGCAGACTATCTTGTCATCAATCCCAAGCATAAAATCCCTGAGTTTAATCTTCAGAACAATTACAGAAAGCTAAAAGGGACTACGTTAAAACCAATCAAATACACTTTTATAAAAGATCTTGAAGATCCCAAAAGGAGTCAGGTATTTTTTAACCCTAAAATTGATTTTAACGCTTACGATGGTGTCACCCTTGGAACGAGACTATCCAATAGGGCATTTCAAAGAAAACCTTTCAGTTACGATATCAATCCAAACTACAGTACGGAGCTCAAAGAACTAGTGGGTTCGTTTTCAATGAGCTATCGTTTGTATGACGAGGACGCTTCATTGTACCTATATCAACTTGGGTTCTCAGGAAGTAGTTTTCATTACGATGAAAACTTACGATACAGAATTTTCAGGCCTTCGCTTACCCTAGTCAAACGTCCAGATAATTTTAGATCCAATAAACGCGAAGTATTTTCACTATCGCTGACAAGTGTAAACAGAGAATTCGGCACCACACCCCTTCTAACACCAAATTATACCATAGGGAACCTTGGTTATACCTATTCCAATAAAGAAGCCATAAGGCTGTTGAAAGTAGCTGCAAACCTCGAAATATCCGATAATTTTGGGAAATTCAATGTAGATGCAGAATTCAGGCACCTTTTTCATGATGGAAGAACATTATCTGTTCGTTTTTTTGGTGGTAAGTTCTTATGGGACGATACCCAGAATACTACCTATTTTGATTACAGCCTAAACCGTACTACGGATTATCTTTTTCGCTATGGATATTTAGGTCGTTCTGATGATGATGGAATCTATAGCCAACAATTTATCTTGTCGGAAGGCGGTTTTAAATCTCGTTTTGAAAGCCCCAAAGCCAATGATTACATACTGGCAACCAATTTAGGCTTCAGTTTGTGGAAATGGGTTGAAGTGTACGCTGATTTTGGAATAACGAAAAATAAAGGCACCAAGGCACAAGCGTTCTATGACTCTGGAATACGAGTGAATTTAGTTCCTGATTATTTAGAGTTCTATTTTCCCATTCAGAACTCCGAAAACTATGTGCTCAATGACTCCAATTATTTATCCAATATGCGGTTTGTATTGACAATTGACATTAACAATCTAAAAAAGTTGCTTACACGTAGGTGGCTATAGAAGATTGTGAATAAGGGTATTGTAGCTGGATTCATCGCATTGTTCTGTTCTCTGTAATTTTCGTAAATTTGCAAAGTTAAAATTCATCTATGTCTAACAAAAAACTTGCCGCAGAAACCCCGATTTCTTTTAAAGGTTTCAGAGAACAAGTACTTGAAGATTACAGATTACTTTCCCTTAGCAGAGAATGTTCTATTCTTGGAAGAAGGGAAGTTATGACTGGAAAAGCTAAGTTTGGCATTTTCGGAGATGGAAAAGAATTGCCGCAGCTGATACTCAGTAAGTTTTTTAAAGATGGGGATTTTCGTTCGGGTTATTACCGCGATCAAACCATACTGATGGAGCAAGGGCACTTAACTCCACAGCATATATTCTCTGCACTCTATGCACATCCCGACTTGGAAATTGAGCCCATGTCAGGAGGTCGGCAAATGGGGGGTCATTTTGTTACTGAAAGTAACGAACCCAACGGTGCATGGAAAAACTTAACAAAACAAAAAAATCACAGTTCTGATATATCACCTACAGCTGGGCAAGTGCCGCGGCTTGTGGGCTTGGCGCAAGCGTCAAAAGTGTATCGAGCATTGAAAATCAAAGGTAGTGAGCGTTTTTCAAATAAGGGAAACGAAATTGCTTGGGGTACAATTGGAAATGCAAGTACAAGCGAAGGCTTATTTTTAGAAGCCATGAATGCTGCTGGTGTAATGCAAATCCCAATGATAATGAGTGTTTGGGATGATGATTATGGTATTTCTGTCCATAATGACGAACAAACAACCAAAGGGAGTATTTCCAAGGCACTCGAAGGAATGCAGCGTACCGATACAGAACTGGGTATTGAAATATTAACGGTTAAAGGATGGGACTATACCGCCCTAATTGACACCTATCAGTATGCCGAAAAGCTTGCTCGAAATGAACATGTACCCGTTTTAATTCACGTCGAAGAACTAACCCAGCCCCAAGGCCACTCTACCTCAGGATCACATCAACGCTATAAGTCTGATGCTCGTTTAACTTGGGAAAAAGAAAACGATTGTAATCTTAAAATGCGGGATTGGATTCTCAGTAATGGTATTGCAAATGAAGAAGAGCTCGTTGCAATTGAAGACAATAATAAAAAAATCGCTCGTCAAGCTAAAGTTGATGCATGGAAAGCATATCAGGATCCAATTCTTGAACATAGAACTGATTTAGTAAAACTCATAGAAAAAGCAACTCAGGCAACAAACAACGACACGAATTTTCAAATGATTCGCTCGGAACTTATCAATGTTGCCGAGCCAACCTATAAAGATTTATTACACGCAGCTAGAAAAGGGCTTCGAATTTTAACACAATACGAACATCCAGTAAAAAATGAAATTCGAACTTGGAAAGATTCGCTTACCGAGCAGCTCAATCCAAAATTCAGTTCTCACCTGTACAGTCAGTCGGATGATCGTTTAGAAAACATAGAATCTGTATCCGCACAATATGCTGAAAAAGAAGAATGGGTAGACGGGCGTATCATCATCCGAGATAATTTTGATGCACTCCTTGAAAGCAATGACAAACTTTTACTTTTTGGCGAGGATGTAGGTAAAATCGGGGATGTAAACCAAGGTTTAGAAGGTATGCAAGCCAAATACGGTGCTACCCGAGTTGCTGACACTGGGATTCGTGAAGCAACCATTATGGGACAAGGAATTGGGATGGCCTTAAGAGGCCTACGACCGATTGCTGAAATACAATATTTAGATTATATACTCTACTGTTTACCAACCTTGAGTGATGATCTCGCTTCATATCATTACCGAACAGTAGGAAAACAAGCTGTACCGCTTATTATTCGAACCCGAGGTCATCGTTTAGAAGGAATCTGGCACAGTGGATCGCCAATGGGTGGCATTGTCAACCTATTGAGAGGTATCAACATTGCAGTGCCGCGCAACATGACACAGGCAGCTGGAATGTACAATACCCTATTAGAAGCCAATGAACCTGCAATTGTGGTGGAATCTCTTAATGGATACCGTTTAAAAGAAAGAAAACCCACAAACCTTGGGCAATTTAAAGTGCCGTTGGGTAAAATTGAAATTTTAAAAGAAGGTACAGACATTACGCTAGTTTCTTACGGATCAACGCTTCGGATGGTCGAAGCTGTAGCGAAAGAGTTGTTGTACTTTGACATTGATGCAGAGGTAATTGACATCCAAACCCTACTCCCCTTCGATCTGGAACAGGGCATTCAAAAAAGTATTGCAAAGACAAATCGTGTTTTGATTATTGATGAAGATGTTCCCGGTGGAGCTGGAGCTTATATACTACAACAGTTGATTGATGTTCAAGATGTTTTTCCAATGTTAGACAGTAAACCGCAAACACTGAGTGCAAAGCCGCATCGACCTGCATATGGAAGCGATGGGGATTATTTCTCAAAACCGTCTGAAGATGATATTTTTGAAAAGGTATACGCCATCATGCACGAATCCAATCCTGAAGCCTCTCCGAAAATTTAACTCGAAACAATTTTAAGAATCAATTCTTTCAAAAGCTCTTCGGTTGGGAGGTTTTGTGCTCCAACACCCTTGCTTTTTAGATCTGCCTCCTTTATATGACCAATTACATTGGCTATTTGTTTCATTGAATAAAAACGAGAAGCAGCTTCATAATCTTTAACAAAATATGGCGATACACCTAATACTGCGGGAGCCTTTGAAGGGGATGAAAGGCCTTGAAACAACAATAATTTTTGGAAAAAATTAAAAAGAACCGTGATCGTAAGCGTAACCGGGTGTTTCTTGGCATTGGATGCCATATAGCGAATGATCCGAAAAGAGTGCTCTAAATCGCGTTTGCCTAGTGATTTTTGAAGTTCAAATCCGTTAAAATCTTTACTGTAACCGATGTGCTTTTCAATTATCGCAGGAGTAATTTCTTCTCCCGCTTCTACCCGATTGCTTAACTTTTCGAACTCCTTATCAATTTTACTTAAATCCGTTCCTAAAAATGACACCAATAAAGGGGGGGCATGCGGATGAAAATTAAATCCATAACGCAATCCACGATCTTTAATCCAATCGGCTACTTGATTGTCGTAAAGGGGTTTGGTTTCCAAAACTACACCTGATTTAGCAATGGCCTTGTAGGACTTTTTGCGTTTATCCAGTTTTTTATGTTTATAACAGAGCACCAAAACTGTTTGACTCTGGGGGCTTTCTAGATAGGGTACTAAAGAATCAATTGTTTTGTCTAAATATTGTGCTTCACGAACAACAACCAATTGATGAGATCCCATCATAGGGAAACGCTTTGCCGTTTCAATGATTTGTTCCGGCAGCGTTTCTTTTCCATAAAAAATGGTGGAGTCAAAATCTCGGGCGTGTTCTTCTACCAAATGAGACGATAAAGTCTTTGTCACCTGGTCTATAAAGAAGGGTTCTGTTCCCATTAAAAGGTACACAGGAGCATAATCTCCCTTTTTAATCGAACTCAGTATTTTATTTATGTCTTTCAAAGCTAAAAAATCCTCACTTTTGTAGTATGGAACAACTCAATTTTCCCAACTATTCGTTTACCCTCAAAAATAGGGAAAATAAGACGTATATCGTAGATTTGATCCGTAAAAAGAATCTGCTGTTGACCCCCGAAGAATGGGTACGTCAGCACTGCCTACATTTTTTAATTAGTGAATTAGGATATCCCAAGAGTCTGATCAATGTAGAAAAACAAATAAAGATCAACGGACAACTCAAACGCTATGATATTGTGGTCTATAGCTCGCAAGGAGATGTTCATATCTTGGTAGAATGCAAAGCCCCTTCAATAGCCATTTCACAAAGTACTTTCGACCAAATAGCCCAGTACAACATGACATTAAACAGTAGCTTTTTAATGCTGTCAAACGGGAAAGAACACTATTTTTGTGTAATGGATTTTGAGAAGAAATCGTATAAATTCATCAAAGAACTCCCGAAATACAAAGTATGACAGTCGCATTAGTAGTTTTAAATTGGAATGGGAAGGAGCTTCTTAAACGCTTTTTACCCGAAATGCTTCGGTACAGTAAAGAAGCAACGATTTATGTCATTGACAACGACTCGACTGACGATTCGATTGATTTTCTCAGTACGGAATTTCCTGAGGTAAACCCCATTATAAATACAGAAAACCTAGGTTATGCAGGAGGATACAACGCTGGTTTAAAGGGAATTAAAGAAGAGCTTATTTGTCTTATTAATAATGATATTCGAGTTACCAAAAACTGGCTCCCACCCATAATCAATTTCTTTAAAAACAATTCCAATACCGGAATTGTGCAACCGCATATTTTAGACGAGAAAGATCCAAGTTTATTTGAATATGCAGGGGCAGCTGGTGGATATATTGACCGTTTTGGATACCCCTTTTGTAGGGGTCGAATTTTTGATCAAATTGAACAAGACCAAGGACAGTATGAGGGAAATCAAAATATATTTTGGGCCTCAGGTGCTTGTCTTTTTATTCGAAATGCACTTTTTCAAAAACTTGACGGTTTTGATGAAGATTTTTTTATGCACCAAGAAGAAATCGATCTCTGTTGGAGAGCAAATAATGCAGGAAGTGAGGTGTATTGTGTTGGAGATTCGAAAGTGTATCATTTGGGTGGAGCAAGCCTTCCAGATTCGCCTTTAAAAGTTTTTTATAATTATCGAAACGCAACCTACATGCTTCTAAAGAATGTTCCAACAGTAGAATTACCCTTTATTCTTTGTAGTCGTTTATTACTGGACGGGGTGGCAGGGGTTCGGTTTTTAGTAAAAGGGGAACTCCGAAACTGTCTAAGCATTCTGAAGGCACATGCCCATCTGTATTATAATTTCTTTAAAATGCTTAGAAAACGATCGGGTAAAAAGCCCAAAAACAGCTATTACAAGCTAAATAGTGTCGTTTTTCAATATTTTATCTTAAAAAAAAGTAAATTTTTCAACTTAAGATTTTCTAAGTCTTAAATAATAGTAACTTTAAACCATCAAAATTTAATTATAATATTTTTCCATGAAAAAATCGTATTTCTACATTCCATTAGTAACAATCTTATTGGCGTCTTGTGTATCGCAAAAGAAGTTTACCGAACTTCAAGCCCTTCAAGACTCGACAAAAGACTTGCTAAACAGTACAACTGTTAAGTTAAACACCTGTGATGAAGACAAAGCTGCTGCATTGGCATCTGTTGCTTCTTTGCAAGAGCAAATTCGTTTCTTAAAAGAAAACAACTCGGACCTTATCGATAACCTCGGTAACTTGACTACACTTTCTCAAAAAGGAGCTGAAAATCTTGAAAAATCGTTAGAGAGCTTAAAAGAAAAAGACACAAGAATTACAAGCCTTAGAGATGCTGTAACTAAAAAAGATTCTGTGACTCTTGCTTTAGTGACCAGTCTTAAAGGTGTTTTAGGAAATCTTGGAGATGATGACATTGAAATCAACGTTGAAAAAGGTGTTGTATTCATTTCGATATCTGATAAATTATTATTCAACAGCGGAAGCTCAACAGTTTCTAAAAGAGCTAAAGAGGTTCTTGGAAAAGTTGCCAAAGTTGTTTTGGACAAGCCAGAGCTTGAGTTTATGGTTGAAGGTCATACAGACAATGTGCCAATCAGTAACGATTGTGTAGTTGACAACTGGGATCTTAGTGTAAAGAGAGCTACTTCAGTAGTTCGTGTACTTGAAAAAGACTTTGGTGTGCCACCACAACGAATGACTGCAGCTGGAAGAAGTTCTTATGCTCCTTTATTAGAAAATGATTCTCCATCGAACCGAGCTAAAAACAGAAGAACACGTATTGTGGTACTTCCAAAATTAGATCAGTTTTATGACCTAATCAACAAAGGAATGGAAGCAGCTCAATAAGCTTTTACCACTTCATATTAAATCAAACGTCCTTTTTATAAAGGGCGTTTTTTTTTATAAAAAATCTACAGCACCCTTTCCAATTCGAACAACAACCGGCTCCCCATCAGTCAAATCAATGACCGTGGAAGGTTGGTTCCCTCCTGCTCCCGTTTCAATCATGACGTCGACAGCAGAAGACCATTCTTCGAATATAACTTCTGGATCGGTTGTATAATCAATAATCTGATCTTTATCATGCAGCGAGGTTGTTATTAAAGGTGCAGGCAAAAGTGGAAGCAATATTTTTAAAATAGGATCGTCTGAGATTCGTATCCCGATGGATTTTCTCTTATCAAAAGGTTTGGGCAATTTGCGGGTCCCTTTCATAATATAGGTAAAAGGTCCGGGCAATGTACGTTTGAGGATTCGGAAGGTTGACGAATCGAATTGCTGAACATAATTTGACAACTCACTCATATCAGCAAATAAAAAACTAAACGGGGCTTGTTCTACTTTTACTTCTTTTAGCTTAGCCAGACGACCCAATGCTTTGTAATTGGAACTTAAGCATCCCAAAGCATAAACGGTATCGGTGGGATAAATAACAAGTGCACCAGCAATTAATGCTTGAGCTACTTCCTTAATGATCTTGACGTTGGGGCTTGAGGGATATAAAGAGTGAAGAACAGCCATTAATCAATGATTTTAAGTTTAGCAAAACGCAATAAGAGTTTTTTGTCTCCTGTTCCATTGAACTTAATAGTAGCCTTTTTATCATTCCCAGATCCTTCAAGTAAGGTGACAATACCTTTTCCAAACCGCTGGTGTTCTACCTTGGTGCCTAAAGGCAAGGCAATTAAATCTTGGGAAGTAGCAGCAATCGGTTGGTCATTTGATTGAATCTTTCTAAGCTTTTTGAGCTGGGTGGGATTTGGTATTGTATTGGGCTTTCCTTCCCAAGCCGCAGGTTTTTTGATTTGTCTTTTGGGTGCATCTGCATTGCCAAAAATATTATTGTTGATTAAGGGTTTAAATTCATAATCCGATTTTGGTATCTGATAATCGACATACTGTTCGTCAATTTCGTCAATAAAACGGCTGGGCTCAGCACTATTCAATTTTCCCCAGCGATAACGCGATTGAGTATAGGACAAAAAGGCCCGTTCTTCTGCTCGGGTAAGTGCTACATAAAACAAGCGGCGCTCTTCTTCTAAACCGCTTCGAGAATCTAAATTCATTGGCGATGGGAACAAATCTTCCTCCATTCCAACAACATAGACAAAGGGATATTCCAACCCTTTGGCTAAGTGAATCGTCATTAGTGAAACCCGATCGGTATCTTCTTTTTCATTCTCGCTATCGAAATCTGTAGCTAGAGCTACATCCTCAAGAAACTCCGTTAATGCGCCCGTAGAATCGGCAAGCTCCTCTTGACCTTCTGTAAAATCTTTGATCCCATTCAACAACTCTTCGATGTTTTCGATTTTACTTACTCCTTCGGGGGTTCCGTCTTTCTTTAAATCCGAAACAATTCGTGTTTTTTTAGTTACTTCATCAGCAATTTCAAAAGCATTAGCCGTTTCATTAAAAATCTGGAAACTCTTAATTAGTGTCACAAACTGTTCCAATTTAGTAGCTGTACCCGCATTGATTCCAATCCCTAAACTTCCAGCTTTTTCTGCAGTTTGGAATAAAGTAAGTCCGTGCTGTTTGGCGCCGACAACCAACTTATCAATGGTGGTCTGCCCTATTCCTCGTGTTGGATAATTGATGATGCGTTTTAAACTCTCTTCATCCTTGGGGTTGATGATTAACCGCAAATAAGCCAAGGTGTCTTTGATCTCCTTTCGTTGATAAAACGATAGGCCACCAAAGATTTTATAGGGTATGTTTCTTTTCCTCAAAGCATCTTCCATTGCTCGAGACTGCGCATTGGTTCTGTATAAGATGGCAAAATCATTGTACTTACGCTGTTCAGTAAGGTTGAAGTCAAAAATACTTCCAGCTACATAACGACCTTCATCGGCATCAGTGGGACAGCGTTGAATTTTGATTTTATTACCCGTATCATTGGCTGTCCAAACATTCTTATCCAATTTGTTTTCATTGTGATTGATGATCGAATTGGCAGCATTCACAATATTTTGTGTAGAACGATAATTTTGCTCCAAGCGATACATGGCCACATTGTCGTAATCTTTTTGAAAATTCAATATGTTGTTGATATTCGCACCCCGAAAGGCATAAATACTTTGGGCGTCATCACCTACTACGCAAATGTTTTGAAACTTGTCGGAAAGCGCCCGTACGATAAGGTATTGCGAATGATTGGTATCTTGATACTCATCAACTAATATGTATCGGAAACGGTCTTGATATTTAGCCAAAACATCAGGGAAACGGTTGAGAAGTTCATTGGTTCTTAAGAGCAGGTCATCAAAATCCATTGCACCCGCCTTAAAACAACGATCGACATACTCTTTATATATTTCGCCCATTTTGGGTCTTCTTGCCATCGCATCCGACTCTTGTAGGTCACCATCATTGTAATAGGCTCGTACCGTAATCAAACTGTTTTTATAGGAAGAAATTCTACTGCGTACTTGCTTGGTTTTATAAACATCTTTTTCAAGCCCCATTTCTTTGATGATAGCAGATAAAAGACGGTCAGAATCTTGGGTGTCGTATATTGTAAAGTTTGAAGGATAGCCCAATTTATCAGCTTCACTCCTGAGAATTCGAGCAAAAACAGAATGGAATGTACCCATCCATAAATTCTTTGCTTCACCATCGCCTACTAAATCGGCAATACGCCCTTTCATTTCTCGGGCCGCTTTGTTGGTGAACGTTAATGCCAAAATTGAAAACGAATCCACACCTTGACTCATCAAATAGGCGATTCTATAAGTCAATACACGGGTCTTCCCAGAACCTGCACCAGCAATAACAATTAGCGGTCCATCCTTGTGCAGCGTTGGTCCTCTCTGCGCTTCATTGAGCGTATTTATGTGGGCTGTTAAATCTTGTTTCATGAAATACTAAAATAATACATTGAAAACTTAATGATGCATAATTCCCTCAATTTTTAGGATTAATTATAAACTAAAAAATGAATAAAATCTGTTGATAGAAGAGAATTAAATGATTGCAAGTAGAAACTGTCCAATATTTCATTACTTTTAAAAAATTGAATGATGTAATTCAACTATAAATTCACAAAACATGAAAAAATACATGAAGAAGCTTAGCTTCCTTTTTGCTTTAATCGGTTGCACGGCAGTGGCACAAATAAACGACTCTACGTTTACTTCTATTGAATCTAAAGTTGTTCAATGGCGCCATGAAATTCATCAAAACCCAGAGCTGTCAAATCGGGAGTTCAATACGGCTAAAAAGGTTGCAGCTCACCTAGAAGCCCTAGGAATTGAGGTTTCAACTGGAATTGCATACACTGGTGTCGTAGGTGTTTTAAAAGGGAATAAGCCCGGAAAAGTTGTGGCATTGCGCGCCGACATGGACGGACTTCCCGTAACCGAACGCAATTCTTTACCCTACAAATCTCAAGCAACCGCAATTTTCAATAACCAACAAACAGGCGTGATGCATGCATGTGGACACGATACACATGTTGCGATCCTGATGGGTGTTGCGGAAATATTAGCTGAAAACCGAGATTTTGCAGGTACAGTAAAATTTATTTTTCAACCCGCAGAAGAAGGACCACCAGCAGGTGAAAAAGGCGGAGCTTTATTAATGGTTCAAGAAGGGGTGCTAAAAAACCCTGACGTTGATGCTATTTTTGGTTTGCATATCAGTTCAGAGACTCCAGTTGGCCATATTAACTATAAAACCAAGGGGATCATGGCTGCAGCGGATGCCTATAAAATAGTAGTCGGTGGAAAGCAATCCCATGGATCTACACCCTGGAAAAGTGTTGATCCCATTATGATTTCTTCGCAAATCATCAACGGAATTCAAACCATCATCAGCAGGAATTCTGAGCTTACAAAAGAAGGTGCAGTTGTTTCAGTAGGAGCAATTCACGCTGGTATTCGCTTCAATATCATTCCAGAAACTGCCGAAATGATCGGTACAATTAGAACCTTAGACGAAGACATGCAGAACATCATTCATGAACGCTTGTATGCAATGGTTCCTCAGATAGCGGCTGCCTATGGCGGTACAGCTACAATAACGATTGATAAAACTGCTGCTTTGACCTATAACGATGAAGCATTGACACAAATGATGGTGCCAACGCTAGAACGAACGGTAGGGGCTTCTAATGTTCATCTGATTAAAGCCATTACAGGCGCTGAAGATTTTTCATACTTCCAGCAAAAGGTTCCGGGTTTATACTTTTTCTTAGGCGGAATGGATCCAGCAATGAACCCTGCTGACGCTCCTTCCCATCATACCCCTGATTTTGTAGTTCAAGATGAAGGAATGATTCACGGAGTCAAAGTAATGGTCAATTTAGCCCTTGACTATTTAAATCAATAGCATAAAGCAAAAAAGGTATAGCAACTTATTCTAAGCAGTTATACCTTTTTCATTAAATTTTGCTGCGCATACGTCCAGCCCTCTTGCCACCATCCTGACATTTTATTTTTTTCAAACACCAATGAATTTGTTGTCAACACCCTCGGAGTGTAAAACAAACGTAGTTTGACTTTCTTTTCATAGGCAACTAAAGCACCAATCTTTAGGTTTTGGTATTCAATTCGATCGGAAATAAATCCAAAAATACTTCCCAAAGCATCAAAAGCATTTCGAGAGTGTACCCGATTGGTTTGCTGAAATTTGGTATTCAGTATAATGGCATCTACCTGGGTTGCTCCCCGTCGAATAGCTTCTTCAATTGCAATGATACAGCCCAGCCCACCGTCGGCATATTCACAGCCATTTTTAGTTACTAATGTCATGAATGGGACATAGTTACACGAAATCCATATCCAATCGATAAAGTCATCATAAGTCGACTCCTGCAATGACTTATACTCCACTTGATTCGCTGATAAATTTGAAACACAAATGACTACTTCCTGAGACTCTTTTTGAAGTTGTTCGAAATAAGGAGCCGAAATTTCTCGTGAAATTAAATTCCTTAAGTTATTACTCTCGCCAAAGGTTTTCTTTCCTCTCAAGAAATTCTTTAAAACATTAAAATGATGGATTTTTATTCGCGTTAAAACCCCTTTTTTACGGATCAAAAATGGGCAATTATCAAACACATCATCTTGTGTGACAGAAATAAACGCCTTTTTAATCTCCTCAATTTTCTTCAACGCTAGGTGTGATACCAACAAACTTCCCGTAGAAGTGCCGAGAAATAAGTCGTACTGTTGCTTGGTTTCTTCTATGAGGTATTGAGCAACCCCGCCAGCAAAAGCGCCTTTGCTCCCTCCTCCAGAAATTACTAGTGCAGATTTTGACATGCTTTTTTAAATTAAAACTTGGTTACTTAAATTTACAATGTTTTTAATTAAAATGAATCTTTATAAATCTTAAAAACAAGTAACTTCGTAAGATCGTATGGATTTACTTCAAACTCCCATAGAATATCTAAAAGGTATTGGACCCAACCGAGCAAGTTTGCTCAAAGAAGAATTGGGAATCAAGACTTATCAAGACTTGTTGCACTTTTTCCCCAACCGATACATCGATCGCACAACCTTTTATGCAATCAACAAGTTACCTCAAAACACCTCTGAAGTTCAGATAAAAGGCACCATATTGTCTCACAAGATCATTCCACAAGCCAAAGGAAAACGCTTGACAGCTATTTTCTCAGACGGAACATCAACCCTAGAATTGGTTTGGTTTAGGGGGTATAAGTGGATTCAAGAGAGTCTAAAAAAAAACACCACCTATATTGTCTTTGGGCGCCTAAATTGGTACGGTAATAAAGCATCCATTGCTCATCCAGAGCTAACTCCCGAAGCCGAATACAAGCAAAGTAATTTGGGCGCATTTCACCCTGTTTATCCGTCGACAGAGAAGCTAATCAATAAGGGCATCAGTCAGCGCGTGATGAAACAGTCCATGGAACATCTGTTTCGTCAGGTGCACAAAGAGTTTCACGAAACCCTACCCTCCTATATCCGTGAAGAGCTTAAACTGATTTCCAGAAAAGAAGCTACCATTCAAATTCATTTTCCAGCAAACCAACATCAATTGACTCGAGCACAGTTTCGATTGAAATTTGAAGAACTTTTTTACATACAAATGCAACTGTTGCAGAAAAACCGTTTGCAAAAACAAAAAGTAAAAGGTTATGTGTTTGAAAAGGTAGGTTCAAATTTCAATGAATTTTACACCCAGCACATTCCCTTTCAACTCACCAATGCACAGCAACGGGTTGTTCGAGAAATTAGAAATGATATGGGAACGGGCAAACAAATGAATCGCTTGTTGCAAGGTGATGTAGGTTCGGGTAAGACCATGGTGGCCTTATTGAGCATGCTTATTGGTTTAGACAATGGTTTTCAAGCCTGTATGATGGCGCCAACCGAAATACTCGCGCAACAACACTACAAATCATTACAAGAAATTTTGGGCGAGATGCCCTTGAACATAGCCCTTTTAACTGGGTCTTCGACAACTGCTCAGCGCAAAGCGATACACCAAGCATTAGAAGATGGCAGCCTCCATATCCTAATCGGAACCCATGCACTCATCGAAGAAAAAGTACGTTTTAAGAACTTAGGAATTGCAATTGTGGATGAACAGCATCGGTTTGGTGTAGCACAACGAGCGAAGCTTTGGCGCAAGAATACCCTGCCACCTCATGTCTTGGTTATGACCGCTACTCCAATTCCGCGAACCTTAGCAATGAGTGTTTACGGGGATTTGGATATTTCTGTAATTGATGAGCTTCCACCGGGGAGAAAATCCATCAAAACCGTTTTGAGAAGTGATGCCAATCGTTTGCAAGTGTTCCAATTCATTCGAGAAGAAATTAAACTCGGAAAGCAAGTCTATGTTGTGTATCCCTTGATTCAAGAATCTGAAAAAATGGATTATAAAGACCTGATGGATGGATATGAAAGTTTGGCTCGAGAGTTCCCTTTACCTGACTTCCAAATCAGTATTGTTCATGGAAAAATGAAGCCAAAAGACAAAGATTATGAAATGCAACGTTTCGTTGAAGGGAAAACCCAGATTATGGTTGCAACTACGGTAATAGAAGTTGGGGTAAATGTCCCCAATGCATCGATCATGATTATCGAGAGTGCCGAGCGTTTTGGGTTGTCGCAACTGCATCAGCTTCGCGGACGTGTAGGCAGAGGAAATGATCAGAGTTACTGTATATTGATGAGTGGTCACAAAAAATCTAAGGTGGCAAGCACGCGACTTGAAACCATGGTACGAACAAATGATGGCTTTGAAATAGCGGAAGTAGATTTGCGCCTGCGAGGGCCTGGTGATCTTATGGGAACCCAACAAAGTGGGGTTTTAGAACTCAAAATTGCGGATCTTTTAAAAGACCAAGAACTGCTTAAAACTGCTCGATACTATGCCAAAAAAATAATATCGGACGACCCGGAGCTGATAAATAAAACACATAGAGAAGTTCGAATTACTTATTCAAAAATAACAGCACACAAAAACATTTGGAATTACATTAGCTAGTACTTTTTTTTAGATCGCAGATGCTTATATTTGTAGCTTATTGAGAATTAAAGGCAAAACACCATTCAGATCATTTTGAGATTCTCAATGACAAAAATTTTAAACGTATGAAAGTTTCCCATAATTGGCTCCAACAATATCTAAAAATAGACCTTCCCTTAGAGAAGCAACTTGAATTACTCACAGATTTAGGCTTGGAAGTAGAAGGGACTACTCCTTTCGAATCGGTCAAGGGAAGTTTGAAAGGTGTTGTTGTAGGAGAAGTGATTTCGTGTGAGCCACATCCCAATGCAGATCGTTTACGTGTTACCCAAGTCAATCTTGGCGCCGAAGAACCGGTACAAATTGTTTGTGGGGCCCCCAACGTTGCAACTGGGCAGAAAGTTCCTGTTGCTACTGTCGGCACCCTCCTCTATGATGCAGACGGCAACGCCTTTGAAATCAAAAAAAGTAAAATACGGGGCGAAGTAAGTTTAGGAATGATCTGTGCAGAAGACGAATTGGGCCTTGGTACATCACATGCGGGCATTATGGTATTGGATGAAAGCTTAATTCCAGGAACTCCTTGCTCTGAAATTTTTGATATTGAAACCGATACCGTAATTGAAATCGGATTGACACCCAACCGATCGGACGCCATGAGTCATATGGGTGTTGCCCGAGACTTAAAAGCGGGATGCAACCAAATTGGGGTAAGTTCGGAATGGAAAACACCCTCCACAGATAATTTTAAAATAACCGATACAAGCAATGTAATTGCTGTTGAAGTAGACGATAACGAACGTGCTCCTCAATACTATGGGTTGACCCTGTCGGATATTGAAGTAAAACCATCGCCAACCTGGCTACAAAATCGATTGAAAGCCATTGGAATCGCTCCCAAGAATAATGTTGTAGACGCAACAAATTATATTCTTCACGATCTAGGACAGCCTTTACATGCATTTGATGCAGAAAAAATTGACGGTAAAATTCGAGTAAAAACCCTGCCATCCGGAACAAAGTTTACAACACTCGATGGAATTGAGCGTGAACTTCATCAAGACGATCTCATGATCTGTGATGATAAAAAACCCTTATGCTTAGCAGGAGTATTTGGAGGGGAAAATTCTGGTGTTTCCGATAGCACCACCTCTATCTTTCTTGAAAGTGCCTATTTCAATCCTGTGAGCATCCGCAAGTCTGCCAAAAGACACGGGTTGAATACGGATGCTTCTTTTCGTTTTGAGCGTGGAATTGACCCAGAAATAGGGATTTACGCCCTGAAAGCAGCAGCCATTTTAATTCAAGATATTGCTGGAGGGAAAATCAGTAGTGATATTCAAGAACATACACAGCCGCTTGACGAAAAAGTAAACCTTTTTATACGGTATGCAAAAATCAACCAAGTAATTGGAAGCGAAATTCCAAAAGACACCTTGATTAAGATATTAAACTCACTAGAAATTGAAGTTTATAATGTCAATGAAGATGGCTTTGCAATGATCATTCCGCGTTATCGGGTTGATGTTACCCGAGAGGCAGATGTGATTGAAGAGGTTTTACGAGTATATGGATACAATAACATTGAAGTAAGCTCAAGCCTGAATACTTTTTTCCCATCTTTTGACTTAAAAAGCCCACACAAGGTGGAACAAACTGCTGCACAACTCCTGATTGGACATGGTTTTTCTGAAGTGATGAATAATTCCTTGACAAACCCATCCTATGCAGGTTTGAGCAAGCAATTAGATGATTTAGAAAAGGTAAACCTACTGAATCCGTTAGGTCAAGACCTCTCGCAGATGCGCTCGAGTCTCTTATTTTCGATGCTAGAAGTTGTACAATTCAACAGCAATCGTCAGCAAAAGGATTTGAATCTTTATGAGTTTGGGAAAACATACAGCAAGCATGAAAACAAGTACGTAGAGTCGAAAAGACTTGGGGTTTGCATTACAGGAAACAAATATGCTGAGCTTTGGAACAGCCCATCAACCAAATCCAGCTTCTTTGATTTAAAAGCCATTGCAATGAATGTATTGACGCGGCTTGGGATTTCATCCATCAAGGAGGATACAACCACAAATGATCTGTTTTCTGAAGGCCTGTCCTTGCGTATACACAACAATACATTGGTTGACTTTGGTATTGTCCAGTCAAAAATAACCAAAAACTTTTCCATAGACGCACAAGTATTATACGCTGATTTTGATTGGGATGCCATTTATAAATATGCTTTCAAAAAAGAGATTCTCATCAAAGAGATTTCGAAATTTCCAACTTCAAGAAGAGATTTTGCTTTGCTTATTGATCGCGATATCCGCTTTGCAGATTTAGAAGCTGCTGCCTACAAGACCGATCGAAAACTTTTAGAAAGCGTATCGCTTTTTGATGTTTATGAAGGAAAAAATCTGCCAGAAGGAAAGAAATCCTATGGGATGAGTTTTTATTTTTGTGATCCAAACAAAACCCTGACGGATAAAAACATCGATCGCATCATGCAAAAACTTCAAAAAGAATTTGAAGATAATTTTGGAGCAAGCTTGCGTTAGTGAGATCATTCATATTTAAAATTCTGATGTGGATTTTAATAATTAATGTTTAATTTTGACCTGATAAATGACGTAGCTTATGAAGTTGAACTTTTTTTCGAATACCAACATTAAGAAAGAATTAATTCGAACCAGCACTACTCCTACTGAAATAGTTTTCTCAGGGAATGGGATCGTTTGGAGTGAACCAAGCACAAAAGAAAAATTAAATCAGTTTGAGATAGATCATTTGGAACGCGATCGTATTTTTCATATTGATGACATCAGAAAAACCTGTATTGATTTTCGTCTTCGTTTTTTAGATTCTAAGTATTTTAAAAACAAAATCCCACAAGCTGCCTTTGATGAAATTAACCGCCTCAATGCGCTTCATAACACCCGATTAGGGGATTATAAAATCATGGCACCTTCCAAGCTTTTCAAATTAGAAAACACGGATGATCCCTTACTTTTTGCTCCCATAGGCAATGGATACTATTATTTAATTCACAAATGGGGGAATGATTTGCATCCGTTTAGAAAAGCCATGATGTGGCCTTTTAAATCAATCCTAAATTTAGCAGTACTGATTTTATTTCTCAGTTGGTTTGTTACCCAATTGGTACCAGTTGGCTTGTTTTCGAAAGCAAACGACTGGGGGGTCTATTGGATGACCTATTTCTTTATGTTTAAGGGAATATCGGCCATTGTAATCTTTTATGGATTTGCACTTGGAAAAAACTTTAATCCTGCGATTTGGAACAGTAAATACAATAAATCATAATCTATATAACGATGGATCAATCCCCAGATTTCATTAAAATTTTTACAGGTAATGCTATTAATGTTCTTGCACTCAGAAATGCCTTAGAAGAAAAAAATATTGTAGCGGTAATCAAAGATGATTCAGAATCTGCTCGCTTAGCAGGTTTTGGAATGGTCGCTCCAGGCCTACAAGAAGTGTTTGTTCATGAAGATGAACTCGACCAAGCTATTCGTATAGTAGAGACCCTAAAATAAAACGTATTCTTAGCATACACTTTAGAAATACTTTGGTTATATTGAAAGTTCAAATCATTTAAACCAAATTATGCATTTCTTTATTTTTATCGCCTTTACGGCACTAGCAGGTATCATAGCTTATTTAGCAACAAGAAACACGGATGAGTCCTCCTCAGATGGATATTTCCTCGGTGGCAGAAGCCTTACAGGAGTTGTAATCGCAGGCTCTCTCCTACTAACCAACCTCTCTACAGAACAATTAGTTGGACTTAATGGTGCAGCTTATAAAGAAGGAATACTAGTCATGGCCTGGGAAACGCTGGCAGCATTGACCATGGTCGTAACTGCTATAGTTTTATTGCCTCGTTATCTTAAAGGAGGAATCACAACTATACCGCAGTTTTTAGAAAAAAGATACGACACCATGACAAAAACCATTACCTCCGGTTTGTTTTTGAGTGGCTATATGGTGGTGTTACTTCCAATCGTATTGTATTCTGGATCCCTAGCGTTAAACGGAATGTTTGACGTACCAACCGTACTCGGTGTGTCGGATGAAACCGCACTAACCATAACCGTTTGGTCCATTGGAATAGTTGGTTCCTTGTATGCGATTTTTGGAGGTCTAAAAGCAGTTGCTGTTTCTGATACTGTAAACGCTGTTGGGCTTTTAATCGGTGGTACCCTTGTGCCTTTATTTGGTCTGATGTATATCGGTGATGGAAGTATAATGCACGGAATAGAAGCTTTGGTTGCA
>Ga0066605_10000156_pt1 | contig 42095 bp, 32 predicted proteins | sample SaaInlLV_DNA_10m_FD_60385 | JGI IMG/M metagenome (GOLD analysis project Ga0066605, IMG submission 60385) | Marine microbial communities from expanding oxygen minimum zones in the Saanich Inlet - SI075_LV_DNA_10m | ecosystem: Environmental > Aquatic > Marine > Unclassified | place: British... | reverse complement strand
ATCTCTTGATTATTAAATGTACTAATATACATTGATGGAAAAATAATTTCATCATCTATATCATCGTAAAAAGTTACAGCTTCATTTTCAATATTAGTTAAGTCTAAATCTTCAGGACCATTACATCCAATGATTAAAAAAAAGATTGATGTAACGTATAAATATTTAAAGATCTGGCGTGAAGAGTTCATTGTAGGTTTCATGAATAAAAGTTGCTAGTTGAAAGTCTAATTTAGATATTCCTCCCACATCATGTGTTGTTAGGTTAAATTCAATCACATTATAGTCTATAATTATTTTTGGATGATGTTTAATTTGTTCTGACTTATCAGATATTAGATTGGCAAAACTCATAACATCCATAAATGAATTTAATTTATAAGAAATTTTTAATTGATTTGAGTCTTCACTCCAGCCTTCTATAAGTGATAAATTATTTTCTATTTCTTTGATTGAGAGCTTGTTCAATTTAATTTGAATTAATGTATTTCCAAATATAATATATTGGAATCATTATGGCTCCAAATATGATTAGATAAAAAAGAAAATATGCTATTAAAATAAGCACTAAACAAACAAGAATAATTCTAATTATAATTGAAAATAGTGGATTAGACATTAAATGATAATAAATATTCAAAATTTTATTTTTAAAGCTTTCCATATGCTAAATTAAGACTTTATGAATAAAAATATTTCTCCTCAATTGATTTCCACAAAAGTAAAGATGCAACACTTTTATATGGAGACCAATTTTCTACAAGGGATTCAACAGTTTTTTTATTAGTAATATCTATTTTATAATTAATTTTTAAACTATTCATTAAAGCAAGGTCTCCTGGAGAAAAAATATCAATTCTCATTAAAACAAATATCAAAAACATTTGAGCAGACCAAAGACCTATACCTTTAATGGATATTAATTCAGTTATCACATCTTTATTAGATGCAGAGTTAAAATCATATTTTGATTCTTGAAAATAAATGTAAACGTTTTGTATATATTCTGCTTTTCGGAATGATACACCTATTGACTGTATCTTTTCTAATTTCAATTCTAAGATCTCATTATTTGATAGATTACTAATCAACTCTGAAAATCTTTTCTTAATCGTTATTGCAGCTTTAAAGCTAACTTGTTGCTCTATTATTAAATCAGCTAGAGCTTTAGCATAATTATCACTAAATCTCTCTGAGATATCAATAGAATCTGAAAATTTAACTATAAAATGATTTAAGCAATCATCTTTGGATAGATAATTATAGGCTTTTTTTAACGTTTCATGGTTTAGTTCCATTTATAAAAAATAACGATATTTGCTAAATGAAAAAAATAATTTTAACATTATCACTACTTATTCTTTCTTGTAATCAAGATACAAACGAAAAACTAGTAGTATATCAATCTCCATCATGTGGATGTTGCTCGGGATGGGTAGCTAATATGGAGCAAAATGGCCTAAATGTTGAGGCTATCAAAACTAATGATATGTACTCTACTAAAGTTAAAGCTGGAATAGATGTTACACTTCAATCGTGTCACACAGGTTTTATTGAAGGATATTTTGTAGAAGGACATGTTCCTTATGATGCAATTACAAAACTTTTAAGTGAAAGACCTAATATTAAAGGTATTACTGTTCCTGGAATGCCAGCTGGATCAAATGTTCCAGGTATGGAGACTATAAATGAAAAAGCAAATTTTGATGTTTTAGCAGTAAACTCTGATGGTTCTACTTTTGTGTGGAAACATTATGAATAAGATGAAACACATCTTTTTATTAATAATTTCCATTTCTATTTTTTCTTGTGAAAAAGAGAAGTGCTATACTGTTGAAGGAAAAGAAATTATTAATGGTGAGTATTATTTCTTATTAGAAAACAATGACTTGTACAGTAATTCAAGAAGTGAGAATTTAAGTAAGGGTATACCTGATCCCTATGGTACTGGAAAAGTAAATAAGGAAACTTTTGACTCAGTGAGCATTGGCGACAAGTATTGTAATTAAAAAACCTGCCTAAAAAACCATAAAAGGCAGGTTTTAAAAAAATCAGATACTACTTGAGTAGCTAACATAAACTTGGTTTAGTTTATTAATATAAATTTACTTTGAAGTAATAGTGTCAATAAGTTTATTTGTTATTTTTTTCTCACTTTTGTATTATCAAAAAAAATCCTTGAGGTTTATTATGAATTTTACATCTAGATTTAAAAAAAATATGAATTTCAAAATCCGGAACTTTCCAGTTGTTAATTTTTATACCTTAATTTTATGTTTAATATTCTCATGTAATTCAGAAGTGAACATTAATAGTATTAATAAAAATCAACTTAGCAAAGAAACTAGTCTTTATTTAAAGCAACACTCTCAGAATCCAATAAACTGGCAAAGATGGTCTAATGAAATATTTGATGTTTCAGTAGATCTAGATAAACTTTTAGTTATAAGCGTTGGATACTCAAGTTGCCATTGGTGTCATGTAATGGAAGAAGAAACATTTACTAATGACTCGATTGCAAAAATTATGAATGAAAACTTCATAAACATTAAAGTTGACAGAGAGGAAAATCCTGATGTTGATCAAGCCTACATGACTGCATCTCAGTTGATGACAGGGTCAGGAGGATGGCCTCTTAATGTAATTACTCTTCCTGATGGTAGTCCAATTTACGCTGGAACATACCACACAACTTCTCAATGGGCTGATATTCTCAAGAGAATTATCAGATTAAAGAAAGATAATTATGATGGACTGAAAGAAATTGCAAATAATGTAAAGAATGGTGTAATAGATATAAATACTATTAAAAGACAAGAAGAAGTATCAGAATTTAAGGTTGATTTCTTAAAAAGTAATATAGAAATATGGAAACAAAAGTGGGATTTAGAATTTGGTGGGGATCTTGCACAACAAAAATTTGTATCACCATCTAAATATCTTTTTTTATTAAACTATGCTGTTATTTATGATGACACAGAAGTACTTAATCATGTTGAAAATACTTTAGATATTATTTTATCTAGTGGTTTAAAAGATTTTGTGGAGGGCGGATTTTATAGATATACTGTAGATAATGAATGGAAAATACCTCATTTTGAAAAAATGTTATACGATCAGGCTCAATTAATAAGTTTATATTCCAAAGCTTATAAAGTATTTAAAAAAGAAGAATATAAAAATGTAGTTACAAGTACAATTTCATTCTTAAAGTCTAAAATGTATTCTGATTTAGGACTATTTTACGCTGCAATGGATGCCGATACTGATGGAGAAGAAGGAAAATACTACTCTTTTGATTATAATGAGCTTACTCAAATTTCAAATGAAACAGATTTTAACTTATTTCAAAGTTATTTTAACTTAGATCCTAGCAATCCATGGGAGAATGATAAATATCTTCTTCTGCCTATCGAAAATAAAAATCTATCAGATTGGTTAATTGATAATAATATAAATGAAGAAGATCTTATAAAAAACAAAAAACAGTGGATAGATAATATTTTAAAAATTAAAGGAGAAAGAACTAAGCCTAGAATAGATGATAAGATAATTGTTTCATGGAACGCCCTTACTATTTCAAGTTTTATTGATGCATATGAAGCATTAAAAAATGACCAATATCTTGATGATGCTATTGCCATGCATTCTATTCTTCAAGATAAGTCGTTCAGAAAAGGTGATTTAGTTCATACATTCAAAGAAAATCAATTCCAAGAAGGAGTTTTAGAAGATTATGCCTATTTCTCAAAATCTTCAATGAGTTTATTTCAAGCAACTGGTGATGAAATTTATTTTGAATTTTCAAAAGAATTAACAGATAAAGCTTTAGATATTTTTAGAGATGTAAACTCAGATCTACTTGTATACAGTAATAATGAAGAGCTTTTTACTAAGCTAATCTCTATAGATGATGGTGTAATTCCATCTCCTAACTCTATACTCTCAGAAAATTTATTTAATATAGGGCATATAATTTTTGATGATTTTTACCTTGATCGCTCAAACAAAATGATCTCTTCAGTTAAAGAATTAATTAATGAAAATATTAATGCTTACTCTGTTTGGGGAAATAACATTTTGAATAAAGTAGAACCTTTCTTTGAAGTTGCTGTAATTGGCCCAAACTCAAAAAAAATAACAGATAATATTTCAAGTTATTTTACTCCTAATACACTAGTAGTTCAATCTAGTAAAGAAAGTGAAATACCACTATTTATTGATAGATTTTTTGAAGATGAAACATACATATATGTGTGTCAAAATAAAGTATGTCAAAGACCTGAAACTAAAATTGATCTTGCTTTAAGTCAAGTTCCTTATATCAAATAAATATGAAAAAAATTATTAAAATTTGTTTTATTAGCATACTGTTATCAAGTTGTAATAATAATGAAAAATCAACTGAATGTAAGACATTTCTTGAGTGTTTAGATGGAACCTATTGGACTAATAACAATAATCAATCTATCTGGACTTTTAATGATGATAAAGATGGAGAATATTTAGAAGTATATATTAAAGGAAACGATTGCTACACTTATGAAAATAATTTTATAGTAAATGCTGAATTTAAATATCAAACTAAACTTAATTTATCAGAAGATTTCAATGGCTCCAACTGGTTTTATAGTATAGTTAACGATAGTGTCATTGAAAAAGCTAAATCAACTGGGGGAAGCACAATATATTTCTACAAAACTGATGAATCATATTTAGATGATTTATTAGAATTTGATGAGTGTAATTATTAAAGTTTTATAAATATTTTCTTCTTAAACAGATAGTGTGCGGGAATATATATTATAACTACATAAACTAGTGCATAAAGTAAAGAAGCTAATTTTGGATAAAATCCTATTTCAACTAAAGAGTCTACAAAAACTGTATTAATTTCTATTCCGAGTATAATATCACTATAAAAAATAGAGCTAAGAATGCCAGCTAAAACATAAGTGAAAATAGAATTTGTTCCAAAAACTTGAGACATCTTAAATTTTTTATACCCACTTACATCTATAAGATATATAAATCCAGCTGTTAACATAAAAGACATACCTCCCATAAGAAATGCGTATGAAGTACTCCATAGATTTTTATTAACTGGAAAAGACCAACTAAAAAAGTCTCCAACAAATACAAGAATTAAACCTATACAAAACAACTTTATGAGCTTATCTTTAATATTTAAGTTACTTACTAAGATTGAGCCAGCTATTAATCCAAAAACTCCTGTAATTATAGATGGAATTGTTGTAAGAATCCCCTCGGGATCCCATGTACCTTGCCACATTACTCCAGGTAAGTAGTTTTTATCTATATAATGAGCTAAATTAAGCTCTGGAACACTTAAATCAGGTTGCCCAATTCCTGGAATAGGAATGTAAACCATGATAAACCAATAAGCAATAAGGGTTATGAATGATAAATACATAAAGTATTTTTTGTTTACAAAAAGATAAATTATACCACAAAACATGAAGACAAATGAAATTCTTTGTAAAACTCCTGTCCATCTAATATTTCCAAGATCAAATGAAGGAAAAATCCATAAGAATAGACCAACTATATAGATTTTAAATGCTCTCCAAATAATTTTTTTAAGAGCTTTATTCTTACTTAGTTCATTTTTTCTATTATTTAATGAAAGAACAATTGATACACCTACAATAAAAAGAAAATTTGGGAAAATGTAATCAGTCGGTGTTAGACCATTCCATTGTGCATGTAGTAATGGAGCATAAACATTATCCCATGAACCAGGTTGATTAACAATGATCATGAAAATTAATGTCATTCCTCTAAGAACATCTATTGATAAAAGCCTTCCATTCATATAAAGTAGAAGTTAAATAAAATATTCGATAAAGTAAAAATTACTTATCAACCATGATTGTATTACCTCCCCTACCAAGTTTATTAAATAATCTAAGATGAACAACATCATCTTTATTTAACTTAAATGGTGAGGAATAATTAGCACTTTCTGAATTAGGAATTGAACCATCCAATGTATATTTTATATATAAACCTGGGAAAGCTGAATTTGCAAAAAGAGAATCATTAATTATAACCCCTCCAGGCTTAGGAAGGTCATACTTGAGACCGTCAAAAATATTATCTACAATTGGAAGTAGTCTCTGACCAATGTTATTTGCAAAGTTATTCCATTCCTTCTGTAAAGTTTTTCTTCTAAGTTCTTGATCAGATATAGTCGTCCATTTAGGGTCATTTGACCATGCCTTTTGAGAAAAAACAATAATATTTGGCATAAACATATAGTCAAGTATATCCTCACTTTTAATAGTCTCACTCCATATTTGAGATTGAATACCAATAATATTTTCTCTATTTTCAGGATTTAATTTTTCAGAAGAATTTATATAATCTTGAGAAATGTTGTTTTTCTCAACACCATAAGAATCATTAAAAATATCATACACATCTACTGTCCAAATATCTTTGTAATCTGCATAACCACTCCATGAGAGTCCAATGTTATCAAAATCTCTATCATCAACCATATCAAAATAAAAGGCACTAGAGTTACTCATAATTGTTTTGTATCCTAGATTAGCATATTTATAAATCATATCCTGTCTACCTTGACCCCAGTCATTTTTCCATACATATAGTAATATATCATCATCCTTGAAAAAATCTTTAATTTTAGTCTCAGACTGATTCTTCTCTGTTAATTTCAATAAAATATCATCCCAACCAGTCATTGTTAAGTCATAACTAGAAAGTTTATTATAAACTCTTCGCTGCATCATTTCATATAATGCGTTGTAATCCCCAGTAATAGATTTCTCATCCATGAATTTATCACAAATTGGAGATTTTTGCCATGCACCATATGGAAGCTCATCTGCACCAACACCAAATTTTTGAAATTTAACTCCTGCATCTTTATACATTAAGTAGACTTCATCAATTACCTTATCATAAAAAGTATAAGCACTTTCTCTACAAATACAAGCAATATTATCATTAAACCCTTGAGCTGAGTAATATTCACTTTTGTCCTCAGGGTCAATTAGTAGATATTTTTCAGCTTCAACTATATTGCCAAGTTTCATATATTTTTGATATCTAGCATTCATAGATATAATGGCAGATCTTGCGTGAGAGGGAAAACTAATTTGAGGAATAATTGTTATATTTCTTTGATTAGCATATTTTAAAATATCTATAAATTCAACTCTAGATAAATATCCTGAACCTGAGGAATCTGTATCAGGTCCAGAACCATACATAGGAATCAAATTTTCAAATTCATCTTTAGTGTAAGCTCTTTTAGATCCTACTTCAGTTAATTCTTCTAAGCCAGGAATTTCTAGTCTCCATCCTTCATCATCAGTTATTCTAAAATCTAAATGATTGATTTTGAAGAAAGATAAATAATCTATTATTTGCTTAATTTTTTCTGGTCCATAGAAGTTTCTGGATATATCTAAAAGCATCCCTCTATATGAAAATCTTGGGGAATCATTAACTATAAGGTTCTTTATAGGTGTATTCTCTAATTTTGAGACTAAAAAAATCTGTTTTAATGACTGAATAGCATATAATGCTCCTGCCCTGTCAGATGCAGAAATTAAAATTTTATCCTGATTGATATTCAAGATATATGACTCTTCATTAAGATCATCTACATAATCTACATAAATATCATTAATAGAGTCATTTTTTTTGATATCTATTTCAGTAACTTCATCTAGAAGTGATACTATAAGATTAGAATCTAAATTTAAAGACTCATCTATAGTAATTGAATATTTACTTTTTAAAGGCAATTCACCTCCTAATAATTTAATTGTGTTTGGAGTTGGCACAATAAGATCAAGTTCACTTTTATTAACAGTAGATGATAAATAATTATTATACCTATCAACTGATGAAGGTATATCAAGTCTTTCAATACCCATAGCATTTTGCCATAGGTTAATAAATTTAACATCTATAAATTGATTATCAATAACTACAAATCCACCAACAGGAAGGTCAGATTTTCTTTTAACAACTCCTGATTGCTTTAGGTCAACTGAAACAGATTCTCCAGTATTTAGAGTAAAACCTTTTCCAAAAGATAAGATATTATATGATTGACCCGCTACATATTGATATTTAAGATTTGGAGGTAATGAGTCATTATCAATGATTGCACTTTGTTGATTCCAATGTAATGACCATTTAGAATCAAAATTCATCTTAGTAGAATTGTTTATTGTAAATGTCACTTCTAAAGAATAATCATTCATTTCATTTATCTCATATACAATTTCAATTGTATCATTATTAGGAGAGCATGAGAATAAAAAAAGTATAAATGATAATATAAATGATTTTTTCATTTTATTTTATTTTAGTAAATCCAATTAAAGCATCATTTTTTGCTGATATTATAAAATCATCATTATTTACAGTAATGAATTCCATATCCTTAACATCACCATTAATAAATAACCCACTTTCTTGAGTTGAAACGGCTTCAAAACCTTTAGAAGGAGTATATCTTAAAAGAACACCAACACTTCCATCATTTCTAGGAGTCTCAACTTCAGAATTATACATATTACCAGAAACGATTATATCTTTATAACCATCTTTATCAATATCACTTGATAGAATTTTATTGATTGAAGAAAGTTGAGCCAAAACAGGCAACTTGTTCATAACAAATGAGTTACCAGTGTTTTCTAAATAAACAGATGAAAATGTTTTAGTGAAATAGTGAAGTGAATTTTCTAAATCAGGTTCAGTGTATACATCTTCTAGAGTAGCAATTGAAAAAGCATCATAATCCTTAAATTTTGTTTTAATGGCTGGAATCTGATCTGATGAACATTGTCTTCCTCTAAGAGGATATTGCTCTCCATCACTATAATAACTGAGGACTATATCTCCACTGTTATTCTTATCAAAATCATTATAAAAAATATCAAATGTCTCATCACCTGAAGCTTGATATTTATAATTATTTCCAAGATTCCCAATTACTAAATCCATATCTCCATCATTATCAAAATCTTCTGAAATTACATCATACCACCACCCCCTAGTAGAATCTATATCAATAAGAGAGGTATCCTCAGAAAATTTACCCTCCATATTCTTATAGAATTTGATTGGCGTCCATTCTCCAACAACAATTAAGTCTGTCCATCCATCATTATTATAATCAGTCCAAACTGATGATGTAACTAAACCTATTTCTTTAAAAGAAAAAATAGATTCATCAGCATTTTTAAATTTTACTCCATTGGCATCTGAGACATTTTCAATCAAAAAGCTTTCAGCTGGAAGAGGATAGCTACCAGGAACTACTCTTCCACCAACAAATAAGTCTATATCTCCATCTTTATCGTAATCTGCAGATGAAACCCTCATTCCACTTGAAAAATTATCAGGCAATGAACTATTATTATAAATAAATGAACCATTACCGTTATTAATATATAATCTATCCTTTAATATTGGAGTGTTTGGTTCAAATTCATTTCCACCTGAAACTACATATAAATCCATATCTCCATCATTATCAAAGTCTTCAAGAATCATGTCCATATCCTCGTATTTAGCATGTTCTTTAGAAAATGAAAAACTTTTACTGTAGAATGATCCATCTGATTTCTGTAAATAAAACGCAGTAGGTTGATCTTTCGCCCCTCCAATTACAAAATCCTCTAATTTATCTCCATTAATATCACCAATTGCAATACCTGGACCCAATCTTGAATTTTCATGAGGAAGAAGAACCTCTTTTATGTAATCATTATACTCGTTTTCTTGATGTTTATGCTCAACAACATCAATATTTTCAAAATATAAGTTTGATTTATCAGTATCTGATTTAGTTTGAGGTTTGGAATTTAATATATCAAATTCAATTGTCGAATTTATTTTAAGATCTTTAAGCTCTTCTGAATTACCATTTGACCATACAACCTTTATTGATTTAATTAAATCATCATTACCTAATCCAAAATTAAGATATGGAGAAACAGAGGATTGAAATCCTCTTGTCATTGTAAGTTCTTGCATCTGACTAGAATTTTCGGTCTCTACATATACTCTACTATCAATTCCAAATACATTACCAGCATCTCCCTTAAGTTTAACCCTTACAAAATTATTAGTAGAATTGTTTCTATAAATTTGAGCCTCTTGGTCTACGTTATTAACAATGATTTCTAAATCACCATCATTATCAAGATCAGCATATGTTGCTCCATTAGAAAAGTTTTTATCATCCAATCCCCAATCAACAGAAACATCGGAAAAAGTTAAATCCCTATTATTCTTAAAGGTAAAATTTGATATAGCCTCTGAAGGAATTTGATTTGTGTAGTATAAAAGACTATCGTTAGACATGGGTCTTAAATTGATTTCGTTGAAGAAATCTTTATTATTTATCTCTCTTCTAGTTCCGTTTGAAATAAATAAATCTTTCCAACCATCGTTATCAAAATCAGCAAGAAGAGGTCCCCAGCTCCAATCAGTAGATGAAATACCAGAAAGCCTAGAAATATTACTAAAAAAAGGTTTATCGCCCTCAATTCGCCTATTTAACTGCAATGTATTATGCATATACTGATAATGAAATCCATAATTAACCGTAGTCCAAAATAGATCTGGATTCATGCTAGCCATATTAGACTTAGATCTTCTATTATCTTTAGCATCCATATCTACTTGAATGTAGTCTAGATATTGATCATTGTTAAAATCTGCAATATCAACTCCCATTCCATAAAAAGATGTTTGATTTGTTGATTCTTTAACAACATCAGTGAAAGTTCCATCACCATTATTCATATACATAAAATCTGGTGAACTAAAATCATTTGATATATATATATCTGGAAATGAATCATTATTTAAATCTCCAACAGTTGCACTTAATGTTAGGCCATAAGTTCTAAGTCCAGCATCTTCGGTAACCCTAGTAAATAATGAACCATCATTTCTGTACAAGTTATCAGTTTCATAATCATCAGAATTTTGCATTTTAAAGTAATAATAACTACTTGGTGCATCAAAAGGTGTCATTGGGTAATTTGCTACATAAAGGTCTAAATCTCCATCTTTATCATAATCAAAAAATGTAGCTTGGACACTATTACCAATATCATCTATTCCATATTCACTAGCACTTTCAGTAAAAGTGTTATTACCATTATTAATATACAATTCATTGTTTTTTACTCCATTTAAACCAGCCACAGAAACATATATATCTAAATAGCCATCATTATTTATATCAACCATAGTTGAGCCAGTATACCATTTATCATCACCTCCAACTAATGCAAAAGATGTTATGTCATCAAATTCAAGATTTCCTTTGTTTAAATAAAGTCTATTCTCGGCCATATTTCCTGTAAAGAAAATATCATCAAGGTTGTCGTTATTTATATCTCCAACAGATACTCCACCTCCCATATATATGTAGGGATAGGTAAAGTAATTCATTGTATTGTTTTCTTTTAATTCGTTTGTGAAATCAACTCCAGTTTTATCACTGGTAAGAAGAGTAAATTGTTTTTCACTATCATCCATGTCACATGATATAGTTACAATTGAAAGGATAATAAAAACAAGTAGTATATTTTTATTCATAATATAAATTTAAAAAAAAAACAGGGTGAATTAAATATCCACCCTGTTAATTTTTTTACTCTATTTTAAACTTAACTAGTGACCAGCATTTTGAGTTAATGCACCCTCAGATGAGTCAATAGCATTAAGAGGTATAGGTAAGGCATTATGCTTTGCAGAAACAGAATTTGCTCTCGCAGCAAAAGGAGGAATCGTTCTTCCCTCATGCTGTATATAAGCATTTAATGTCTCAACCATATTACCCCATCTTCTTAAATCGAAAAGTCTGTGACCTTCCATTCCAAGCTCAATTCTTCTTTCATGTCTTACTGCGTTTCTTGCAGCAGATGCATCAGACCAAGTTGAGTTATATGTATCAATAACATAATTAGGAGAAGAGTCAGCTTTAGGAGTATTCTTAGCTCTTGATCTTACTTGATTTACATAAGATCTAGCTTTTTCAAGTGAACCAGTTTCAACAGCAGCTTCAGCAGCCATTAAAAGAACATCAGCATATCTAACTATATGATAGTTTATACCAGTTCTTTGTTCACCCCATCCTCCTGTACCTCTATTGTCATTATCTCCAGATGTGTAAAAGTTTTTCTTACTCATGTAAGGACCTGAAATATCAGTAAAAGATGCTCTAATGTTTTCTTTTCCAGTAAATGGACCAAAACCATTAAAATCAATTCCTCTTCTAGCTACTGTATAATCAAGTCTAGGGTCAAGATTGCCTGTGTGAGGTGTAAAAGCAGTTGTAGTCTCAATACCTGCATCATTTTTTACATCAGAAGTTGCCCAATTAGACAATGGAAGACCATTTGAATCTGTTTGGAAAGAATTGACTAAATTCTGAGTTGGCTGGTAAAAACCACAACATAAACCACCCGTCATAGGACCAATAGGCATATTAAGTGTTCCTCCTCTATTCCCTTGGAAAGATTGACCTCCATCAGAAGCAAATTGAATTGAAAATACCATCTCTGCACTATTCTCACCATCAGATCTCCAATTTGAGAAGTAATCTGTGGATAGAGCATATTCACCAGAGTTAATAACAGCTTCAAGTGATGTTAAAGCCTCACTCCAATTTCCCTGAAATAGCAATGCTTTACCATGGTATGAAAGGGCTGTAGTTCTTACTGGTCTTCCAGGCTCTGAATAAGCACCACCTCTTGAAGAAGGTAAGTTTGAAGCTGCATAAGCAAAGTCAGCTACAATTTGGTCCCAAATTGGACCACTGTTTGGCTGGTTAAACTCACTAGCAGCAAAGTTCTCATCAGATATATATGGAACATTTACCCATTTTTTTTGTAGTTCAAAATTAAAATGTCCTCTTAAAAAACGTGCTTGAGCCATTTCTACAGTAAATAAGCTTGGATCTTCAGATGTATTAATAAGATTAATTACTGAGTTTGATCTGTTTATTCCAGCAAAAATTGCTCTCCAATTATTAAGAAAATAAGGATTAGTAGTATCCCAAGTATAGAGTTCCATAGCTAATAGATCCGGCTGGTCACCATCAGTTGACCCTTTATGCGCATCATCAGCTAAAACATCCATCCACCAGTTGTCCCCACTTACGTGCCAGTCATCTCCATGTCCTTGACGTATACCATCAAGCATTGAGTATGCACCAACAAGTAATAAGTCAACACCAGTAGCATTCTGTAGTGAAGCATCACTTAATGCACCTACAGGGTTAATATCTGTAAAATCATCAGCACACGATACTAGAAGCATCGAAGCTGATAAAAAATATGTTATAAATTTTTTCATAATTATTATTTATTGGGGTTAAAATTTAATGTTTACACCAATTGACGATGTACTATTTGAAGGATACTGACCATCATACCATCCTAAAAGAAGAGAACCTCCATTAGGAACATCAGGATCAAATCCATCAAAGTCCGTCAAAGTTAATAGGTTTGTACCGTTGTAATATATTCTTGCACTAGATGCTCCAAGCTTAGAAGTTAGAGAATCAGGAAGAGTATATCCAAGTTGAAGAGATCTTAATCTTACGTATGATCCATCTCTAATAAAGAAAGAGTTAGATGAAGTAAATTCATTATTTAAGATTGTTTCACTTAATGCAGGATAAGTTGCATCAGGATTAGAAGGAGACCAAGCATCTAAAACTTTAGTACTTCTGTTTGAGTTAAAGAAAGAAGGACTTTCGTAGTATAATGCTGTATTATCAAAAATGTCATTTCCAATCGACCCATTTACAAACATACTAAGATCCCAGTTTTTATATTCTAGGTTAAGGTTTACACCAAATAAAAAGTCAGGATGAGGGTCACCAATTTTTGTTCTATCATTATCATTGATAACACCGTCACCATTTACATCTTCATATTTGAAACGACCCGGTGCAGCTCCATCTTGAGTAGCATGTGCAGCAACTTCAGCATCATTTTGAAAAATGCCTAGAACATTTCTACCATAAAAATATGCTAATGGTTGTCCAACTTCTGTTCTTGAAACTGAACCAACTCTATCACCAAACCCAGTATATGAACTAGCGATAAGTTCAGTAACCTCATTCGAAGACTTAGTAATGTTAGCAGAAAGATTATATCTTAAACCTGATGAAGACTCATCTCCATATGAAAGGGAAAAATCAAAACCAGTTGATTCCATAGAACCTAAGTTAGTAAAAGGAGCACTTGAGTCAATAGCAGTTGAACTTATCTTATTTGTATCTTCTCCAACTAGACCATTAGTCTCATTTTTAAAAACATCAATAGTAGCTGTAAGCTTATTATCAAGGAATCCCATATCAAAAGCAACATTCATTGCTGTCATTGTTTCCCAAGTTAAATTTGGATTACCTTTTGAAATTAGGGTTGCACCAGGAGTAGCCAAACCAGCACCATTGAAGTTATAGTAAGCTATAAATTCATTTTGATCTGAAATATTTACATCAAGGTTTGATCCACCAATTTGTTGGTTACCTAATTCACCATAAGAAAGTCTTAATTTTAATATATCAAAAACACTACTATCAAACCAATCTTCTTGACTCATTAACCATCCAAAACTTCCTGATGGGAAAACAGCCTCTGCATTAGCTTTAGAAAATCTTGAAGTATCATCTTTTCTTACTGTGGCAGTAGCAAAATATTTACCTCCCAATGACCAGTTTGCAGTTGCAAAAAGTGAAAAAATAGATGATGAATTTTGACTTGCATAACTAACGACAGGTGTTCCAGCACCATTACTCATTAAATAAAATTCAGGTGATTCATATAAATAATCAGTTCTTAGAATTTGACTTCCTTTAAAACTTTGTTTTAATGCTTCAGTTCCTATTAAAAGATCTAAAGTGTGATTTCCAAAAGTGTTTTTATAATTTAATGTATTCGTTACTGACCATTCATCTTGTCTAAAGTGTTGCTCTGTTAAGGTATTAACAGATAAAGCCTCACCATGTTCTGGGTTTAATGAAGTGAAGTATCTACCATGTAAATCTCTCATCTGAATACCAGCAGCTGTTTTAAAACTAAGTTGTGGGGTTATATCCCATTTTAAAAACATATCACCTATAGCACGAAGATTTTTGTTATAATCATCTCTTGATCTGTAAAGCTCAGAGATTGGGTTATTATGAATACCTAATCTAGAAGCATTTGTATATGTTCCAGCAAAGTTACCATTAGTATCACGAACAGGAACAAGTGGAGAAGAACCAGTAGCTCTTTGAATTGGATCATTTGGAGCAGTTGATTCTTTATCATAAGTTACATTTAATCTTGATCCAACTGTAATTTTGTCACCTATTTTAAATTCTGAATTAAGTCTTGTAGATGCTCTTTCATAGCCTGTGTAAACCATTACTCCTCCTTGATTAAGATAATTAGCTGAAAGACGGAATCTACCAGTTTCAGAACCACCAGATGCAGAAACAGAAACTTGCTTAGTTTCAGCAGTCTCAAATAATTCATCTAACCAATCAGTACCTCCAGGTTGAACTTGAGCCTGCGCTCCTACATATGCTTGACCACTTGGCATTGGAACATTCAAAAATGTAGGTATTTGTGGTGTGGATCCATTACCATATTGCGGGTGAGTTGGAACATTACCATCATTAAGAATACTCTGCCACGTCATATCAGCATGTTGCTGAAGATTTAACATATCAGGTTTTCTTGTAACTGTGCTCAAACCATAGTTTGCATCAACTTCAAAAGTGTTTTTAGAATTATAATTACCTTTTTTTGTAGTTACAACTATTACACCATTTGATGCACGCGCACCATATATTGCAGCTGAACCATCTTTAAGTACACTTATATTTTCGATATCTTTTGGATTAATATCTCTCATTACATTTGGATCAGTAGTCTGAATTCCATCTATAACATAAAGTGGATTATTATCATTGGTAGTACTATACCCTCTTACTCTCACTATTGGAGCTGCACCAGGTGCACCACCAGAGATAACTTGAACACCAGCAACTCTTCCTTGAAGAGCTTCAGCTGAGTTAGTTACTTGAGTCTTGAAGGCCTCATCAGTATCTACTGTACCAATTGCACCAGATAAAGTTCTTCTAGATTGAGTTTGATATCCAGATACAACAACTTCATCAAGAATATCGACACTTGCAGCAAGTGATATATTAATCATTGTTTGATTGCCAACTGTAATTGTTTGAGAAGAGAATCCCAAACTTGAAAAGGTCAACTGATCTCCAGTTGACGCGTTTATTTGATAATTACCATCAAAATCCGTTACAACACCAATATTTGTTCCTTCAACTACTATTGTAGCTCCAGGAATAGGATTGTTATTTGCATCAGAAACACTACCAGAAATAGAGTTCTGAGCAAAAATTAGACTTGAAGATAACATCAATACAACTAAAAAAGCGTTTTTCATGTTAATTTAAGTTTAGTTTATTTTGCGCAATTTAAGTTAAAATATTGTTAAAACGAAAGAAATAACTCTTAAAAATTGTGAACTATCCACATTTAATTAACAATTATTGATAAAGTGATAATTATAATGACAACAGGTATTAATATAAATTAAAAACTATTAAAGGGATTAGTATATATAAATAAGTTTTATATAAATATGTTAAAATAAAAAACAGAATCACATTAATATTTTTAGCTTTGAGAAATAAATACCTTTTTAAAATAATAATTATGGAGTGGTATGAAAAAAACAGAAAAATAATTGTATTTGCATTACTATGCTACTTTTTATTTAGAGCACTAACCTATATATTATAATGAATAAAATATTTTATCTTTTAATAGTAACATCAATTGCTCACTCTCAGATTAAACCAAACAATATAGAAATTGTAAGAGATCAATTTGGAGTTCCTCATATTTATGCTCAAACAGATGCAGAAGTTGCATATGGACTTGCATGGGCAAATGCTGAAGATGACTTCTCAACAATTCAGGAGGCTTATCTTGCAGGAAACGCAATGCTATCTAATCATATTGGTCTTAAGGGTGCTGCAGCTGATTTTATAACTCAGTTTATTGGCTCAAAGAGTTTAATTGAAGATAAAATTGAAGATATTTCTGAAGAATATATGGCAGTCATACAAGGATATTCTCAAGGCTTAAATGCATACGCTAAAAATAACCCTGATAAAATACTGTATAAAAAACTCTTTCCAATTACTCCAAAAAAAATGTTGATGTATAGTCAGCTTCAACTTTTTATTTCAAATGAAGGAGCCTATTGGGCTGGTAGGATATTGAACAATGATACACAAGATGATTTTTTAGATCAAAACTTGACTGGATCAAATGTTATTGCAATGAACAGTAGTAAAACAGTATCGGGTGAAACATTTTTAGCTATTAATACTCATCAACCCCTTGAAGGTCCTACATCATGGTATGAAGTTCACCTAAATAGCGAGGAAGGAACTAATATTATTGGCACGATGTATCCAGGTACACCTAATATATTAATTGGTGTAAATGAACATCTTGGGTGGTCTCACACAGTCAATTACCCAGATAAAACTGATGTGTTTAAACTTAAAATGAAAAACAAGAAAAAATATATTGTTGATGACGAGGAATATGAACTAGAAAAATTTAAGGCAAAAATTACTGTTAAACTTCTTGGCATTCCTATTAAAATAAATCGAAAGTATTATAAAAGTATTTATGGCCCAACATTAAAAAACAAATCAGGGTATTATTCAATTAGAACCCCTACGCTTTTTAATATAAAAGCTCTAGAACAATGGTGGAAAATGGGAAAATCAAAGAATTTCACTGAATTCTATAATACTTTAAAAATGAAGCAACTACCAGGGTTTAATATTGGTTATGCAGATAAGTATGATACAATATTTTATATGTCAAATGGTATAATTCCCAAAAGAGCTGAAGGATATAATTGGAAGGGAATTGTTCCAGGAGATACTAAGAAAACTTTATGGACAGAGTATCATGACATTGAAGATCTTCCTCAGGTAATTCAGCCAGATGCTGGTTTTATTTATAACGCAAATCACTCCCCTTTTAAATCTACGACAGCTGAAGAAAACCCAAAAGAAGAAGATTATAGTCAGAGAATGGGATATGAGACATACGATAACAATAGATCAACTAGATTAATTGAATTAATCGAAAGCTATGATAAAGTTTCATATGAAGATTTTAAAAATATTAAATACGATAATTCATTTCCATCAAAGTTCAACTATAATTTCATGGATATAAGTATTATTGAGACATTAAAACTTGAAGCAGAAAGTGATTCATTTGAATTACTCGACATTATTCAGAAATGGGATAGAAAGACAGACATTGATTCCCAAGGTGGTGGAATTTTTGGTGTTTTATACTATCAACTTGTATGGAATTATAGAGATGAAATTCTAAAAAATAATAAAACTGTAAGTAGAGAAACTTTACTATCAGCTTTGAAAGATGTAAAAGGATATTTAATTGATAATTTTGGATCAATTAACATAACTCTTGGAGACTTCCAGAAACTAGTTAGAGGGGATAAAGAGATTCCTATTTGGGGACTTCCTGATGTTATAACTGCAATGTCATCAAGGCCATATAAAGATGGTAAACATAAAGTTACTCAAGGAGAATCTTATATTGGACTTGTAAGATTTAATGAAAATGGGCCTATTCTAGAAAGTATTATATCTTTTGGAAACTCTGATAATCCCGATTCAGACCATTATACTGACCAGATGGAAAAATACTCAAAATTCAAGACTAAAAAGATGACTTTTGATAGAGATATAATTTATAAAGAAGCTAAGAAAATTTATAACCCTAACTAGATAATATTCAAAGCCTCATCATAGATCTTCTCATACAAAGGGATTACTTTTTTAATGTCATATTTTTTTGCATTCTCAAAAGCTTGTGATCTATATTTTTTCTCCAGTGAGTTATCTGTTAAAATTTTTATTGCATTTTGGGCCATAGAATCAATATCACCAACATCACTAGTATATCCTGAATTACCATTTATGTTCAAATCCTTTAAACCTCCTGCATTTGATGATATAACAGGTACCTTAAGCGCCATTGCTTCAAGAGCAGCTAGTCCAAAACTTTCTTTTTCAGATGGTAATAAAAACAAATCAGATGAACATAATATTTCGTCAACTTGATTTGTTTTACCTAAGAATATAACTTTGTTTTTTAAATTATGTTTTCTAAGAAATTCTTTTGCTTTTTTCTTATCAGGACCATCCCCTACCATTATCAATTTTGAATTGATTTTTTCATTAATTTTTTTGAAGATCTCTAAAACATCTTTAATTCTCTTTAATGGTCTAAAATTACTTACGTGAACTATGATTTTTTCATCCCCATCAGCTATCATATTTCTTTCACATAAGTTGTGTTTTTTATCATACTTATCTATATCAATAAAATTTGGAATTACTTTAATTTCTTTAGTTATCCCAAAGAACTCTCTTGTATCTTCCATTAGACTTTTGGAAACGCATGTGACAATATCAGATTTATTAATACTAAAAGTTACAGCAGGTTTATAAAAAGGATGATTTCCAACTAGTGTTATATCAGTCCCATGAAGAGTTGTAATTATAGGGATATTATTACCATTTTCATTTAAAATTTTCTTTGCCATATAAGCTGCATATGCATGAGGAATTGCATAATGAACATGAAGAACGTCTATCTTATGCTTTGAAATAACATCAAATAACTTACTTGACAATGCTAGTTCATATGGTTCGTATTTAAATAAAGGATAATCAGGGACATTTACTTCGTGATAGTGAAGATTAGATGACAATGCATCTAGTCTAACTGGTTGACTATAAGTTATAAAATGAACCTCATAACCTTTCTTAGACAACTCAATACCTAACTCAGTTGCTACTACACCTGAACCACCAAAGGTAGGATAACATACTATTCCAATTTTCATTTTGAATCTATTAATGATTTGTAAACAATCTCTTGAGCTCTTGTTCTTATATTACTAGTTTGGAGTAAAGTATTTTCTCTAGTTGGATAGGTTCTGTTTGAAAGAAAAATAAAAATTATTTCTTCATCTGGATCAGCCCAAGCAATTGATCCTGTATAACCATAATGGCCGAAACTGTTCATTGAAACTCCTCCAAAAGTTGAACCATGTTTACCTTCAACTTGAGGCTTATCAAATCCGACACCACTTCTATTATCATTATCACAGTAATAACAATAATTAAAAGTGTTAAATGAATTTTCAGAAAACAATCTCTGATTATTATAAGAACCTTTTTGAATCATAGCCTGAAGAACAATGGCTACTTCGTATGCATTAGAAAACAATCCTGCATGACCTGAAATGCCTCCAAGCATTGCAGCTCCTTCATCATGGACATAGCCATGAAGTTTAGAATGTCTAAAAAAATCATCTCTTTCACTAGGAACAATTTCCTCTAAACTAATACTTTCATGGGGGTTAAACATTGTTCTTTTTAACCCTAATGTTTCAAAAATCCTCTCATTAGCTAAAATATTTAGAGGTTTATTATACAAATCTTCAAACCAAAATTTTAAAAAATAAAATGGTAAATCGGAGTATTTATATTCAAGACTATCCCTTAATTCACTATCTACAATTGATTTAAATATTTTTTCTCGATAATTTGACTTTAGAAAAAGGTTTTCCGACACCGGAGTTGAAAAAGTAGATTTGGAGTTTGATTTATAAAATCTTGATTTTGGCTTTTCTTTTCTATTTAGCGTTTCTTCGTAGAAGGGGATCCATGGTCTCAATCTAGCATAATGAGATAACATTTCTTTTATAGAAATACTGGCCTTTTCATTAAGTTTTTTTTTTGGAAAAAGTTCAGATAGATTTGTCTCAAGAGAAATATTCTTATTGTCAAACTCTTGAAGTAAAAGAGGCATAGTAGCTAATATTTTTGTAATTGATGATAAATCAAAAACATGATTATTTTCAAGCTTATTTACTTTTTCATAGGTGTGATACCCAAAACTTTTATTATATACAATTTTCCCCTTTCTAGAAACTAACATTTGAATTCCAGGAGTCATCATAGAATCAATTGCATTTTTTGCAATAGAATCAAGATATGACAATCTTGCTGTATCAAAACCCTCGTATGATGGACGAGAAAAACCTATTATGTTTTTTTTATTAAATGTTAATCCATGATTAACTTTAAAGAAATTATTTGAGACTGGGATTTTTCCTTTAAAAGAACTAACACCAAATAGTAAATCAGCCAAAACTTCTTGTGAAATCATGTTATTTTGGTAACCAATAACAATAGATTCAAAATTCTCAATAGATTTAAAAGAATTTAAGCTGTAAGGATTAAGAAATAAGTTTAATACTACATTGTTATTAACACTAATACTATTAATCTTTTCAACTATTTCATTAGGAATAATATTAGACGCATATGGACTTTTGCTTGAACCATGATATGAAATTAGAATTCCATCATATTTTGTTTTATTAAAAAGAGGTGTAATGTCATCATTGGTGTATGTATCAACGTTTAAGTATTTATTCATTTTATCATAAAGATGATCTCCTCTATCATTCTCTCCAAATGCAACATGAAGATATTTTTTATTATTGGTTAATGGAAGAATATTATTTGTATTTTTTACTAGAGTAATAGCTGAACTCATAGCTTTAGAGTATAGAAGAGTATCTTTTGAAGTATTAACCTTAGACAATATATTTTCTGTTGAAATATTTTTAAAATTTTTGAGATTTGATTTAGCTTTTAGAGAAAGAATTTTTTTAACAGAACTTGATAATCTTGATTCTGAAATTTTTCCTTTTTTGAATGATTCTGAAATAAGCTTAACACCTTGTGATACATTTGTTGACATTAAAATAATATCATTCCCAACTTCAAAAGCTCTCAAATCAACGTTTATGTTAGGGTCTTGTAAAACACCCTCCATATCAAGAGCATCTGTTATAGTAATTCCATTAAACTGATAATCATCTCTTAAAAGATTGTTTACAGTTTTGTATGATAATGAAGATGGATATTTTTTATCTAATGCAGGAACACTGAGGTGTGCTAGCATTATAGACTCAGCTATACCATCCTCAATAAGCCTTCTAAAAGGATAAAGTTCTACATTATTTAATCTTTTAATATCACCATTAATAACAGGTAATGTTTTATGAGAATCTTTATCAGTATCTCCATGACCTGGGAAATGTTTAATAGATGTAAAAACTCCAGCATCTTTATGTCCTTGTATGTAAGCTTTTGCTTTTAAATACACATTGTTAGGATCCTCTCCAAAAGATCTATTTCCAATAATTGGATTTTTAGAATTATTATTAACATCAACAGATGGAGAGAAATTATAATGAATACCAAGAGCTTTATTTTGTTCCGCCATTCTCTTTGATATATCTCTAACCAGAGAATTGTCCTGAATTGCACCAAGAGTCATATTCCATGGGTGAGCAAAAACATCAGTTAGTCTTTGAGATGGTCCCCATTCTGCATCCATAGTAATTAAAAGAGGTGTTTTAGCTATATTTTGAAATTTATTTAACCATTCTATATGAGAATTAGTTGTTCCTATAGAGAAAATCAATCCTCCTATTTTATCCTCTTCAACCAACTTCCTTATAACATTAAAATCAGATTGTTCTGGAGAAACCCAATTAATAAATAATTGAGATACTTTTTCCTCTAACGTAAGAGATGTATATACACTGTCAACCCATTTTTTCTCAGATTGAATTAAACTAGAATATATATCCTGAGAAAAAACAAAAGAAATATTTAATATTAAAATTAGGGTAATCCTTAACATTTTAAAAAAATTTTGAAAGCCAAGATGAACTTATTTTTAATTCAAAATCACTTGATAGTTCTTCTTTTGTCTTCACAGTTGTATTGAAGATAATAGTTTCAGGCGAGAAAGTTCTATTTTTAATTTTATTTTTTAAGTCTCCTAACTTAATTGATTTAATCTTGTTTTCTGATCTATAATTAACTAACAATCTATCTAAAAGATCTAAATTAATTTTAGCTGAAATATCATTTACTAATTGAAGTGAATAATCTATTGAGCAACCCCCTATTGGATTATATTTTTCATTTACAGCTATCACAAGGAAACGTCTTTCTTTAATCAAATATGAAGCTTGTAAGTCTTTTCCATGAGCTTTCCAATTATCTAAAAATAGTGTTGCCTTATTTTCAATTATTTTAATTTCAGAATCACTTAAGTCTTTGTTGGACTGATATACCCAAATCCTTGAATTATCTGGAATATTTTTAAAATCTATAATCATAAGTCTTCAGCTTTTTCTATCATTTGTGCTATATCAAGAACATCTATGTCTTTTTGTTTTGAAGTCATTCCATCGCTCATCATCGTATTACAAAAAGGACAACTAACAGCTACTATCTTAGAGTCTGTTTTTATAGCCTCTTCAGATCTTTTAATGTTTATATCTTCATTACCTTTTTCAGGTTCTTTAAACATTTGAGCTCCTCCTGCTCCACAACATAAAGATTTTGATTTACAACTTTTCATTTCAACTAATTCAGCATCAAGTTTTTCAATTACTTCTCTTGGTGCTTCATATATACCGTTTGCTCTGCCTAAATAACAAGGATCATGATATGTGATCTTTTTACCTTTATAAAATCCACCAGATATAGTTATTTTATTATCCTTTATAAGGTTATTTATAAATGTTGTGTGATGAATAACATTATAATTACCTCCAAGGTCAGGATATTCATTTTTAATAGTATTGAAACAGTGTGGACAAGTTGTTATAACATTTTTAATATCATAAGAATTTAATATCTCAATATTTGAAATTGCTTTCATTTGAAAAAGAAATTCATTACCAGATCTCTTTGCAGGATCCCCCGTACATGATTCTTCTTTACCCAAGATAGCATAGGAAATATTAGCTTTATTTAAAATTTTAATAAAAGCCTTTGTTACTTTTTTAGACCTATCATCAAAGCTTCCAGCACAACCAATCCAAAAAAGATATTCTGGACTTTCACCTCTTGACTTTAATTCTGATAAAATAGGTACTATCATATTAATTATTTTTTAGATTCTTCATCATCAAAAACTTCAATTGTAACAGTTTTTTCAATAAGATCAGTAAACTTTCCATTATACCTTGTTGCTTTTACAAGGTGATTATCTATCCAGTGATAGTTACCTCCTCTTGGTTTGCCCATGAGTAAACTGTGATATTTAAATCCATTATCTTTTAGCCATTTCTCAGTAACTTCTCTATGAGCTTCTATTCTGGCTGTAAAAAAGCAAATCATATGACCTTTTTCAAACCAATTATTAATAGTTTCAAGTGCATCAGGATAAAGTTCTGCAGTAACCATTCTCTCTGGCTCTTCATTAGGAACATCATCACATATAGTTCCATCTATATCTATAAGATAATTTTTAATTCCATCTGGAAGAATTGGACTAACAGTTTCTCCTTTTTCAATCTTTTGGTGTAAATAATTTTCTACTTCTTCTTTTTTCATATATTAAGTTTCTTGTATCCATAACTCTCTATCCTGCTGATTATATGGCCATGGAGCTCCATTATTTTCAATGTTATTCATCATATTATTTAGATCCGGATGAGCGGATGACTCTTCCATTATTAAGTATTGCCTCATGTCCATTATAATAGACAAAGGATCAATGTTAATTGGACAAGCTTCAACACATGCATTACAGGAAGTGCATGCCCAAAGTTCTTCTTTTGATATATAGTTATCTAACAATCTATCACCATCATCTATAAACTTACCTTTATTTTTTGCTATATTTTTTGATACTTTCTCTAGTCTATCTCTTGTATCCATCATAATTTTCCTCGGAGAAAGCTTCTTTCCTGTCATATTAGCAGGACATTCACTTGAACACCTACCGCATTCAGTACAAGAATATGCATTCATTAGCTGTACCCAATTTAAATCAAGTACATCTGATGCTCCAAACTTATCAATATTTTGATTATTCTGAGATGCTTTTTCAGGGTAAAACATAAGTAGAACTTCATTTTTCACTGACTCTAAAACATTAAATTTTCCTTTATCTTCCAAATTAGCAAAATATGTGTTTGGAAAAGCAAGCAGAATATGAAGATGCTTTGAATAATATAAATAATTCAGAAAAAAGAAAATTCCAATTATATGTGACCACCAAAATATTCTTTCTAAATAATAGACAGAAGATGTAGATAATGAATCAAATACGGGTACTAAAAAAGTTGAAATAGGGAAAGAGCCAGCTGAATAATAATTATCATAGTTTCTTTCTTGAAGAATTAAATCCGTTGCATTCATTGATAAAAACAACAACATTAAAACAACCTCAAAGTAAAGAATATTATCAGCATCAAATTTAGGCCAACCTTTCATTTCAGCACTTAAAAATCTTTTAATCTTAACAATGTTTCTTCTTGACCAAAAAACAATTACTGAAATTAAAACAAGCAATGCAAGAATTTCAAAAGAAGCAATTAAAAAATTATAGACATATGTATTGAAAATCTTTGAAAAAAATCTGTGGGAGCCTGTTATTCCATCTATTATGATTTCTAAAACTTCAATATTAATTATTATAAACCCTATGTAAACTATTACATGAAGGATACCTGAAATTGGCTTAGTTACCATTTTTGATTGACCCAATGCAATCATAATCATATTTGAAAGCCTTTTACTTGGATTATCATACCTATCAACTGGTTTACCTAGTTTAATAACTTTGATTAGTTTTCTGATATTTAAGGAAAAAAATCCAACTGAAATTATCAAAAGGAAACTAAAAATTATATTAGGTAGTATACTGATCATTTATTTTCTTCCAAAAACTGAGAAATGCACATACTTTTTTGGATTTGTTTTTATATCGTTAATTAACAGGTTTAAATTTTCAATAGATAAATTCAAATTATTATAAACTTCGTCGTTACTGATTAATTTTCCTAAACTTGAATTATTAGAATTAAGATTAGTAACAATTAAGTTTATACCATCAACTGATTTCTCAAGATTAGAAAGAACATTAGCTAAACCAAAATCGTTTAACTCTTTAGACACATTTGACAGATTAGTAGTAATAGATTCTATGTTGTCTATTGAATTATTTATTTGACTATTTTTTTCTGTAAGTGTCTTCTCTATTATTAAAGATGAATTGTTAATTGCTTTTACAGCAGAAGTTAATGTGTTTAATGATTCTTTAATATCATTTTGAGTTTCCTTATTTAAAACATATGAAGCCCCAGAGAAGATTGAATCAACACTAGTTAGAGTACTTTCTAATTTTCTCTGAAGTGGTTCTATTTGCCTATTGATTAGTTCAGTAAGACCAGGTCTAATATTTGAATTTAAAGTATCACCAGATTTAACAATCATACCTTGTTGAAAAATAGGTTCAATAGCAATTGCCAGACCTCCCAGAACTCCAGTTTCATATATTGTTGCAGAACTATTAGAAGAGAAGTTAATTTTATCTTTAATTTTAAGTGTAACTACTATTTTAGTTGAATTTGGAAGAAAATTAAGGTCAGTGACATTACCTATTGATAATCCATTAATCATAACATTTGCTCCAACTAACAAACCGTCAACTTCGTCATATACAGCATAGACAGTTTTTTGCTTATCCAAAATTGAAGAACCCTTCAAAAAATTAAATCCAAAAATGAATAAAAAAATTGTGGATAATACAAAAATAGCAGCTTTAATTTCTTTAGATAGAGTCAAGATGATTTGGTTTATATTGTAAAAATAAGAATAATTTGATTAGCCAAAACGTTAAATAATATATCAATTAACACTAAGGATTCTATTGTTTTGATAAGTGATAATAAAAGAAGTCTTGAAACCGTATTTTTTTGCTATAATTAGAGATTCATTGGCATCTTTTAAAGTTTTATGTTTTCCATATAAATATTTATACACACTTCCCTCCTTAACTACTTCAACTGATTTAAGACCATTAAAATTATAAGGTTTTAAATCAAGCAATTTATTACTGGCTGCAATTTGAACTCTGTATGATAAACCTTTATTTAGATCTTTTTTAATAATTGATGATGTTGATAAGTTTTTAAAGAAATCATTCTTATACTTTAGAACTGCTAATGAGATAGCATTAGCCATTTCAGTTTGACCTTTTTTTGAATTCAAGTATAATCCTTCATTTTTATTAGTTAAAAAACCGGTCTCAACTAAAACGCTAGGCATGTAAGTGTATTTTAAAACAATGAATCCAGCTTGTTTTACGTTTCTATTTTTTCTTCTAAGCCTCTCTACAAAACTATTTTGAATATAAGAAGCAGCAATAATACTTTGGTCTAAATATTCTTCCTGCATTAGTGTTAATCCAATTACTGATTCAGGATTGTTTGGATCAAAACCTTCATAAGTATTTTCATAATTATCTTCAAAAAATATTACTGAATTTTCTTTTTTTGCAATTTCAAAGTTACGCTGGTTAGCATGTAATCCTAAAACAAATGTTCCAGCACCATAGGCCTGAGAAGTATGAGAATCGCAATGAATAGAAATAAAAAGTTGAGCATCAGATTGATTTGCAATATTTGCTCTTTTAAACAGATCTACAAAGACATCTTTTTTTCTTGTATAAATTACATTCACCCCATTGTTCTCGAGTAATCTTCCTAAACTAAGAGAAATTTTAAGAGCAATATCTTTTTCAATAAATCCATTTCCTGTATTTCCTGGATCTTTTCCCCCATGACCTGCGTCTATGACAACAGTAAATTCAGAATTTAGAGCAGAACTATCTTGACAAAAAGAGAAAAAAAAATAAAACTGAAAAAAAATAATATAAAATAACCTGAGTGAATTCATTGGTATAAATAGTTATAATTAAAATTATGATTAATTTTGAATAACTTAAGCACCTTGTTGATAACTCAATTTTAAATCTTGAAAAAAAAATATTTAAGCTTTTTTATAATTTTTATTTTTTTAGGATTAAACCACTCATATTCTCAAGAAAACACTGTAGCTAAAGATTCACTGTCTAATGATGATGAAATTAGCAAATCAGTACTATTAGATAATATAAAGTATGACGCAAGTGATTCAATAAGAATTGATCAAAAAAACAATAAAATTCTTCTCTATAATAATGCTAAGATTGTTTATGGTGACATAACACTAACTTCAGGTCTTATAATTTTAGATTATAAAGAAAATATTGTAACCGCAGGAAGAATTTCTGATTCCGAAGGAAATCTTAGTCAGTACCCAACTTTTATTCAAGGAGGAAATACAGTTAACCCAGATTCGATTAAGTATAATTTTGATAACCAAAAAGCACTAATTTGGAATTCAAAATCTGAGGAAAATGGAATGAATATTTTATCTAGTCTTACTAAAAAACAAAATGATTCAGTATACTACTTAAAAGATGGAAAAGTTACAACTGGAGGAAATCTTTTAGGAGGCGAATCAGAAGAAGCAGACTATTATTTTAAGATTAGAAAAGGAAAATTGGTTCCGGGAGGAAATATAATCACCGGTTTTACAAACTTATTTATAAAAAATGTTCCTACACCTATTGGACTTCCATTTGCTTACTTTCCCTCTCAACAAACTAAAGATTCAGGTTTTATAATCCCTAATATTAGCGATAGTAATGAAAGAGGGTATTCATTTCAAAATGGAGGTTATTATCTTCCAATTTCAGAATTTTTTGATCTAACTGTATTAGGAGATTATTATACAAATGGTAGTTACGGAATGAATATTAGTAGCCAATATAGAAAAAGATATAGATACTCTGGGAATTTTACAGTTAGATATGAAAACTTAATTAATAGTGAAAGGGGATTACCTAATTATGGGAAATCTACTGTTTATAATATTAGATGGACACACTCTAAGGATTCTAAATCCTCTCCAAATTCTAGCTTTAGTGCTTCTGTTAATTTTGGGAGTAGTGACTATTTCCGTCAATCTGTAAACCAGTTAAATACTGCAAATTTTTTAAATAATAACCTTAGTTCATCTATAAATTATTCCAAAAGTTTTCCTGGTTCGGCTGGAATTAGGCTTTCATTAACAGCTAATATGTCTCAAAATACTCAAACTCAGCAAGTAAATTTAACTTTACCAACCCTTACTTTAAACTCAAATAGATTTTATCCATTTGAGAGAAAAGGAAAATCAAAAAAAGGTTTTTTTCAAAATATAAATATTCAGTACTCATCAAAAGCTGACAATAGAGCAATTTTTGCAGATGATTTATTATTAAAAAAGGGGATGTTTGAAAATGCTAAGTCTGGAGTTCAACACAATATACCTTTTACTACTAACTTCAAGATGTTTAAACATTTCAGTGTTAGTGTGGGAGGAAGATATCAAGAAACATGGACTGGTAAAACAATTAACTATAGTGATTATATTGAAGATGTAGGGGCTATAAAGGATACAGTATCGGGATTTGATAGATTTGGAGTTTATAATTATAATGCTAGTGTTACAACTAAAATTTATGGAATTGTAAATTTCAAACCAAAAAATAAAGTTCAATCTATTAGACATACTATGACCCCTAGTATATCTTATTCAAATAATCCTAGTTTCGAAAAGTACTATGACACTTATATAATAGATGCTAATGGAAATACAGCTGAATATACTAGATTTCAAGGAGGACTTTATGGAGCCCCTGGTAAGAATTATTCAAGCAGTATTGGTCTATCTATTCAAAATACATTAGAGGCTAAAGTAAAATCAAAAGACTCAACGGAAACTGAATTAAGAAAGATTAATATTTTCAAGAACCTAAATATATCTACTAGCTACAATCTTGCTGCTGAGGAGTTTAAGCTTTCCCCTATTAGAGTTACTGGTAGTATTGATGTTGCAAAGGGCTTTGCTGTTAATACAGGAGCAACATTTGACCCATATGCACTTGATGAAAACAACCAACGAATTAATGAGTTTAACTCAAAAAAAGGAGGTGGCTTGTTAAGAATGACAAGTGCAAATATTTCAACTCAATATCAAATTAATAATAACACATTTAAAAGAGGTCAATCTGAAGATCAGATTGAAGAGTCAACTTCTGGAGGAGGAAGAGCTGATGATTTATTTGGTGTATCTCAAGATTTTTCAGACTCTAGACAAAATCTAGAAGATGAAAAAGATAAAGAAGAAATTGATTTAACTAACTATATCTATAAAATGCCCTGGTCATTGAATTTAGCATATTCTTTAACATATATTAATTCAAGAGGTCAAAAAGATTTTTCTACAAACTCCTTAATGATATCATCAAATTTAACACTTACTCCCAAATGGACAGTTGGAATATCATCAGGATACGACTTTAAGCAAAAGGGATTTACTTATACTCAATTAAGATTTGATAGAGACTTAGATAGTTGGAAATTAGACTTTTCTTGGGTGCCTTTTAGCCCAAGAGCCTCATGGAATTTTTTCATAGGTATAAAGTCAGGATTACTTAGCGATCTTAAATATGAAAAAAGATCAGAGCCAGACAGATCATTATAAGAATTATGGAAAAAAAAATAATTAATACAAGTAAATCTCCAGCACCTATAGGGCCATATAATCAAGCAATACTTAAAGGAAATACACTTTATATATCAGGCCAAATTGCTTTAAATGGAGAATCAATGAAATTAAATAACAAATCAATTAGTGATGAGACTCATCAAGTGATGAAAAATCTTAAGAATATTTTAGAAGAAGCAAAGATGAGTTTTAATAATGTTGTAAAATCATCAATTTTTCTATCTGATATGTCATTATTTAATGAAGTAAATAAAATATATGGAAGTTATCTGACACCTGGAAATGAACCTGCAAGAGAAACAATAGCAGTTAAAACACTTCCAATGAATGTTAATGTTGAGATATCAATGATTGCGATAATCTAATTATTTTAAAATAATTCTTTTGTGATAATCAACTAAACCGGTAATTGGTCTCTGAATAAATTTTCCAGTTTTAAGATTATATTTCATACCAATTTTAGTTATTTCATCTTTTAAATAATAAGCTATAGATCCAACATAATGTACATCCACTTTACTAAAGTCATCATATTGAAGAATTTGATAATCTATAAACCTCTCTAAACCTTTAAAAATAATTTCTTTAAAATACTCATTAGATTTATTTTCAATTAAAAACCTTGCAAATCCAGCTAAATAAGTATTAGGATTTTCTTCCCTATAAAGTTTATTCTTTATAGAATTTGGAGATAAGTCATAATTATTGGAAAATTCATCTCTCAAAGATTCAGGCATTTTATTAAAATAATATGCTCTTATCAGATATTTACCATAATAGTTTCCACTTGCGTAATCCATTAGTACATATCCCAAAGACTGAACTTTTTGGATTACATTTTTACCATCATAATATGAACAGTTAGAACCTGTTCCAATAATATTTACAATTGAAGGAATACCTTCATCAACAGCTGAATAGACTGCAGCATAAGTGTCTTCCTTTATATCAAATTCACTGTTTATGAAAATTGATTTAAAAACTTTAAGTATACGATTTTGAGTATCTTTTACTCCACATCCTGCTCCATAAAAAAAAAGCTTATTTACTAGCTTTCTGTTTTTATAGATATCAAAATTATTTTTGATTCTTTCGTTTAATATTTCATTAGAAAGCATTTGAGGATTAAGACCTAAAGTTTGAGTAGAAAATAATTCCTCACCTTCATTATCTAGAGCTATCCAGTCAGTCTTAGTAGAACCACTATCAACAACTAAAATCATAATCTATATTAAATTGAGTACACATGCTTGGCTAAATCAAGTAGTTTGTTTGAGTAACCACACTCATTATCATACCAAGAAATTATTTTAAAGAAATTTGAATTTAATTCCATACCCGCATTAGCATCAAATATTGAAGTCCGTTTATCACCAATAAAATCTTGTGAAACAACTAAATCATCACAATAACCAAGTACTCCCTTTAAACCATTTTCAGAAGCACTCTTCATAGTTTTTTTTATTTCATCATATGAAGTTTCTTTAGTCAACCTAACTGTAAGGTCTACTACTGAAACATTTGCAGTAGGAATTCTAAATGCCATCCCTGTCAATTTACCTTCTAAAGAAGGAATAACCTTAGTAACAGCTTTAGCTGCTCCTGTTGAACTAGGTATAATATTTAGCAGAGAACTTCTACCTCCTCTAAAATCTTTTCTAGAAGGGCCGTCAACAGTAAACTGAGTAGCAGTAGCAGCATGAACAGTAGTCATTAATCCTTCTTTAATTTCAAAATTATCATTTAAAACTTTAGCGATTGGAGCTAAACAGTTAGTTGTACATGATGCATTTGAAACTATTGAATCTGATGGTTTAACATCAATATGGTTAACTCCCATAACAAACATAGGAGCATCAGGACTAGGAGCAGAAATAACAACTTTTTTTGCACCTGAATTTAAATGAGAAGAAGCTGCTTCAATTGAGGTAAAAATACCAGTACATTCTGCAACAACATCAACACCAAGAGCAGACCAATTAATATTATTAGGGTCTCTTTCAGCTGTAATCTTAACTGTTTTTCCATTTACTATTAATTTATTGTCACTTATCTCAACTGATCCATCAAAAGTTCCATGAACAGAATCATATTTTAAGAGATATGCGAGATGGTTAATATCTAAAAGATCATTAATAGATAAAACATTAAAATCATCATTATTAATTGCAGATCTAAAAACTAATCTACCAATCCTACCAAAACCATTTATACCAATATTTATTGCCATTTTATTTTTTTATTAAATTAAATTGAAATTATATCACACACTCTAACTAAATCCTTATCTAATGACTGGCCTCCCTTAATAGCATCATTGATAGGTGTTGCAGTCATTTTATCGTCAATTGTACCTACCATGATTTTACTTTTATGTTGAAGTAAACAGTCAACTGCATAAACACCCATTCTAGATGCCAAAACTCGATCAAAACAGGAAGGAGTTCCACCTCTCTGGATATGTCCTAAAATAGATACTCTAATTTCGTAATGAGGAAGATTTTTTTCTATATATGAAGAAAAATTAAAAACATTCTCACCTATTTTATCCCCTTCAGAAACTACAATAATACTTGAAGATTTTCCAGATTTTTCACTCTTTTTAAGAGAATCCAGCAATCTTTCTAATCCCATGTTTTGTTCTGGAATTAGAACCTCTTCTGCACCCGCTCCTATTCCAGCATTAAGAGCAATGTGTCCTGAACCTTTACCCATTACTTCTATAAAGAAAAGCCTATTATGAGAACTAGCAGTATCTCTAATTTTATCTATAGCTTCTACTGCTGTATTTAGAGCAGTATCATATCCTAAGCTAAATCTTGTTCCAACTAGGTCATTATCAATAGTTCCTGGAATACCAATTACATTAATTCCATGTTCTTCTTCTAGTAAAAGTGCTCCAGTTAAAGAACCATTTCCACCAATAACAACTAATGAATCAATTTCATGTTTATCTAAAGTGTTTTTTGCCTTAATTCGACCTTCTTTAGTTCTAAATTCCAAACATCTAGCAGATTTTAATATAGTTCCTCCTTTATTTACAATATTATTAACTCCTCTAGCATTAAGCTTAACCAAATCATCATTAATTAAACCTTCATAGCCCCTATAGACACCATAACATTCAATATTATTAAACATAGATGCTCTAACAACTGCTCTAACTGCAGCATTCATTCCTGGGGCATCACCACCTGAAGTTAAAACAGCTATTTTTCTTATTTTTTCTGCCATTTATTAAGTTGCACAAATTTAATTATAAAATCTAAAGATATTAAGTAATAACAAGAAATTATTAATTATTATTCGCTATAATCTTTGATAATAAATCTCTAAAAGTCTGAAAGTCGACTTGATAAGATAAACCTACACCCTGAGTATAACCTAATTCATCTCCAATATATCTAAATTCATTTTCTTTATTAAAAACTTTTGCTTTTAAACTTCCATCTTCATTTAAAATAAAATCTATTTGAACATCACCTATTATCAGCGTTTCTTCAATTCCTCCAATCGGAACTCCTATTTTTCCGTTGAATAAAATTTTATCACTTATTTTTGTTGAAAGAGTAACACCAAACCTGTCTTCAGTCTTTATATCTAAAATATCACTTTTATCACCCTGCAGATAATTTAAACCCACCTCCAAGGGACCTTGTGAGCCTCCAAGAATATCGCTGAATACCTCAGAAACTTTTTCATAAATATTATTTGTAACCCCTTCAATAGATACACTTACTTCATTAATGAATATTCCTTGAGTTAAAAGAGATATAGCTTGAAGTTGTCTTATTTCTGGATCATTTAACTTGTAGTTTATTTCTGATGTAACTGTACTGCTTGTATTAGGGAAAAATATTTCAAAATCTGGACTATCTGGTTTTGTTAAATCTCCGGTAAGATTTATCTCAACATCAGTTGGAATTTTTTTATTAAAATTAGGGTTATCAAGAAGTAAAGCAGGATTTGCTCCTCCTGGAACATTATATGTAGCCTGGATATTCATTTGAGCACCCAAAGGCTCACCATCCCAGATTATGCTGCCTCCTTCTTTTAATTGGAACTTCTTGTCAATTAATGCCAGATTTCTAAAGTTATAAATCCCTTCCTTAGTGGTGAAATCACCGAACATATTAAATTTACCGTCTGAATCTATTTCCATAAACAAATTACCATTCCCATTTCCACTAATATAACTTCCAGTTTCTCTATCAATCGTTATTTCAATATCTGCACTATTATTGATTTCTAGATTCATATTCAAATCAAGAGTTTTAATAGTTTTCAATACTTGATTTTTAGATTTTGAATCTACATTTGAGTAAGAATTTATATCACTAAATTTTATAAATGAAAATTCTTCAACTGAATAGTTTTGAGAGTTAGGAATTATTATAGAAGTTCCATCCATTGTGATTCCATCAATATTAATTCTAACATTATTTGTTGGACCATTTATTAAAATATCTCCCGCTATAAAAGCTTTTCCATAAAAATTTTCATTCTCAGAAAATTCTTTATTAATAATATATAATCTATCTGAATTAAAGGCTAGATCTAAATTCCAGTTTTTATAATCTTCATGAAATATTTTACCATTTAAAGATGTAATTGATTCTGAATCAATTGTCTTAATTGAGACATTATTTAATTCAAAATTCTGGTTATATAAAGTTATTTCTGATTTATCAGATAACAAGTACTCAACATTAAGGTAAGGAACAATAAAACTTGATTTATTTAAAAAAAGTTTACCATTATGCTGAATATTGTCATAAGCACCCCACAGATTTACCTCACCTGAAACATTACTTGATATTTCTGACATTGTTTTTAAACCTATTCTTTCTATGAAGGAAATATCAAAATTATTAATCAACAAATCAATATCTATGTTTGGTTTTTCATTAATTGCAATAATAGTCCCCTCCCCTTTAATTTGGTTATTTGATTTATCAGAAAGATCCAAATCAACTGCGTAAGAGTTATAATCTGTATTTCCAAAAACTTTAAGATTTAGTTCGCCTAAATCATAATCTTTTAATTTAATGTCTGAAATATTAGAATTAAATTCTAAAGTTCTGTTTTCTAAAGTTCTCTTAAACCCTATATCTGATATTATATTTCCACTTAGTGGGTTTTGATTTATTTTATAAAAATTTGATACATATAAATCTGATATTTGAATGTTAAAATCTAAATCATTTTCATTTTTATAGTATCCTGAAAAATTAAATCTATCCCCTAAATAAGAATTAATAGAAAATTTATCATTTGAATAAATAATACCAAAGTCATAATTAGTAATATTTTCAATAAAATTTGCATCCAATAGATTATTAATTTCTGCAAAAGACTCTAAATAAATTTCATTTTCAGAATTCTTTAAATATATGTTTTGAAGAGAGACTAATGATTTAATATATTCTAGTTCTGAAAAATCAACATCTATAATAGCTTTTGTTTGAAAGGTTAAAGATTGCGCTTCAGGAATTATTAAATCCAAATCACTATTAATCTTATATGTTTTATTTAAGTTATTACCTGAAATATTAGAGAAAATTTTAATATTCTCTGACGATAAATCTACTTTGGCATTTAAGTCATTATTGTTTATTGAAGAATTAATGTCTAATGTAAAATCTTTATCATCTTTAATAATAAATATAGAAGACTCCATAGAGAAAAATTGATCTTTTGTTCCCGAAATATTAGAGTTTATTTTGAGGGAATTTAAATTTAGATTGTCTAATATTTTATCTTCTGAAGCAATAGAAGAATTCAGAGTAAAACTATAAGATAAAGTATCATCTAGTTTAGCAATTCCATCAATGGATAAGTTAGTTTTAGTTTTATCAACTTGATTAAACTTATAAGTGATTATATTATCATTTAGAGTCAAATACCCGGAAACAGATGGATAGTTAATTCTATCATCAATTTTATACTTAGAGTTTATTTTATCTTTATTAAAGTCTAAATTTTTTAAATCAATTTTTACAATTGGATTAGAAGAAAGTCCATTTTCAATAACTATTTTTGAATTTACATTAAAAAAATCTGAAAAGAATAAAGCCTTTTCTATCGATAAGTTATTTTCTGATCCTAAAAAACTTAATTCTCCAGAAATAAATTTTGGAAAAAAATTATTGTCTATGTTTAAAATATCTGAATCAACTTTAAATTTAATATATGAGTCATTAAAGTTTTTAATGGAAAAATCATCATTTAAATACAAATCTAAATCTCCTTCTAAATACTGATTTTCATTTGATAATAATAAGTTTTCGAAGACTACTTTATCATCATTTAATTTAAACTTACCACTAAATTGATCTATAGAGTAGTTGTCAATATTGCCTTCAAAAATTGATATATCAAAATTAATTCCATTTGTGTTTTTTTGAATCTGAATAATATTCAAATTATTTATATCTATTTTATGTTGAATCGTGTCATTGACTATAAATAACTTAGATTTGGATATAGAAAGATTATCAAAAAATAAATTATTAATTACATCATCTTGGAAGTTTTTAAATTCAACTTCGCTATTTTTTTGATTCAAAAAAACCTGTAAACCTTCAAGTTTTAGGGAAGTGTCATATTGATTATCTGAAATGAAGGGAAGATATCTAGTTTTTAACGTCTCTAATAATAGAATTGTATCAGCGTTGTTATTTGATAATAATATATCTGAGATTACTAGCTCACCTTTTAAATTAAATTTTGAACTTCGAATTTGAATATTACTGTTTGTTTGTGTGTTAACATAATCTACTAAACTATTTTTAACATACTCTTGGAAACCTAGCGAATTAATAGTTATTAAAACAGCAGATATAACAAGGATTACTATACCTGAAATAATTAAAACTATTTTTTTTGAATTCTTAATGATTATTCTTGTTTAAATTTGTTGTTACAAAGATAATAATGTCAATTAAAGATATATATATACTTGGTATTGAATCATCATGTGATGATACATCTGCTTCTGTGTTAAAAAACGGAGAGGTTCTATCTAATGTTATTGCTAACCAAAATATTCATAAAAAATATGGTGGAGTTGTACCAGAGTTAGCATCTAGAGCTCATCTCTCAAACATTATCCCTGTAGTTGATTCAGCCCTTAAAGAGTCTAATGTTTCAATAAATAAAATATCAGCTATTGCTTTTACTAGAGGTCCAGGATTAATGGGTTCTTTAATAATAGGTACTGAATTTGCAAAAGGACTTGGTTTATCATTAAATATTCCAGTAATAGAAGTAAACCATATGCAGGCTCACTTATTAGTTCACTTTATTAAAAATAATTTAAAGAAACCTTTATTTCCCTTCTTAGGTGTAACTATTTCAGGTGGACATACTCAATTTATTTTAGTAGAAGATTACTTTAAAATGAAAATTTTAGGACAAACATTAGATGATGCAATTGGTGAAGCATTTGATAAATGTGGAAAAAAAATTGGTTTAGGGTATCCTGCAGGTCCTGAAATTGATAAGTTGGCAAAGATTGGCAATGAACTAAAATTTAAATTTCCATTACCTAAAGTTGAGGGAGGAGATATTAGCTATAGCGGAACGAAAACAGCATTTATAAATTTTCTACACAAAGAAAAAAATAATAACAAAGACTTTATAGAAGATAATTTAAATGATATTTGTGCATCAATACAGAAAAATTTGATTGATAATTTAATAAGCAAAATTGAATTACTATCACTTAAGAATAAACTAAATAGAATAGTTCTAGGTGGAGGAGTATCAGCTAATTCATATTTAAAGGAAAGACTTAATACAGAATCTAAAAAGAATGATTGGGAAATTTTCGTTCCTAAGTTAGAATATACAACAGATAATGCTGCAATGATTGGAATTGTAGGTCATTTGAAATATAAAGAATCTATTAAATCAAGTTTAAATACAACACCATCACCAAGGTTAACTTTCTAATGGATCTATTTTATTCAAATTTTAATAATGATGATAAATTAATTACTATTAATCAAACTGATAGTAAACATATAACTAGGTCGTTTAGGAAAAAGATTGGAGATATTATCAAAATCACAAATGGAAGAGGATCAATTTGTGAAGCAAAAATACTAGAAGAAGGTAAAAATATTAAGGTTGGAATTAAACAAATTCTAAATTACAAACGTGAGAAACTATCAATTCACATTGCAATTTCTCCATTAAAGAATAGCTCAAGGTTTGAATGGTTTGTTGAAAAAGCAACTGAGCTAGGGATTAATGAAATAACTCCAATTATTACGGAATTCACCGAGAAAAAAAAAGTTAATATTGAAAGATTAGAGAGAATAATCATCAGTTCAATGAAACAATCTAATCAATGCTACAAACCTATTATAAATGATGTAGAAGACTATCTAAGTTTTATTTCAAAGAATAATGATGAAAAGATTATGGCAAACATGAAAACAGAAAATCAATTAAAAAAAGATTTTATAAAGAGCGATAATATATGCTTAATGATAGGACCTGAAGGAGGATTTTCGGATAGAGAAATTATTCATGCTTTAGAAAGTAATGTCAAAGAAATTACTTTAGGAAAAAATAGATTAAGAACAGAGACAGCTGCAATTTATTCTATATCTGTAATAAAGTCATTTACTAATTAATTGTTTCAAAAACATTTTTTTCTAAATTCTTTCTAACATTATCTGGATTGAATACTTGACCATTTATTACAATATACACTCCATTGTTTAAAATTTGAGCAGAAGTAAAAGCTGATCCAACGTTAAAAATAGCATCATTATCAATAAATATTGCAGGTTTTAATGAGCCAGTAAGAACAATAGTTTTATCTGTAATTTTTTTTAAGTAAATAGCTGTTTCAACAATAGAATCTGTTCCATGAGTAATCAAAAAATTATTTGCATTAGAATTTATTATATACTTTAGAATTACCTCACGATGAATATCAGTCATATCCAGACTGTCAATTCTCATTAAAGATTTAACTTTAAAGGAAATATTCACATTCATTTTATGAAGCAATTCCTCTACGAAAGGATCTCCAACTTCATAGTTGCTTTTTTTATCAAAATAAACTTTATCGATAGTACCTCCAGTTGTTAAAATCTCCAGCATTATATATTAGTAAATATTTTTGCTAAAATCTAAATTGTTTTTCTGTAATTCTATTGACTCTATAAACTCTTTCTTAAGTTTATCAACTAGGTCTTTTGTAGTAGGATTATCACTAATTGAGCTAACACCATGACCTGCAGACCATATTGTCTTCCATGCTTTAGCTTCAGCTTCTGCCATATCCTTACCAAAATCAATTTTCTTTGAATCATTCCAAACATCTTCAGTTACACCCATTGCCTCTAGACTAGGTCTTAAGAAATTAGCATGAACACCTGATACAGCAGCAGTATAAACGATATCCTCTGCTGAAGAATTAATGATCATTTCTTTATATGCCTCTTCAGCCATACTTTCTTTTGTATTAATAAATCTAGTACCCATATAAGCAATATCTGCACCCATTTGAAGAGCAGAAGCTATATCTCTTCCATTAGATATTGATCCTGATAAAATGATTGTTTTCTTAAAGAACTTTTTAATTAAAGAAATCATTGCCATTGGATTTTTTAATCCTGAGTGACCACCAGCACCTGCAGTAACTAACACCAGTCCATCAACATTTGCCTCTGCTGCCTTTTCTGCATGTCTTTTTTTAATTATATCATGGTATACGAGACCACCATAACTATGAACTGCATTTACTATATCTGGAACAGCTCCTAGTGAAGTAATAATTAAAGGGACTTTATGTTTTACACAAATATCTAAATCAGCTTTAATCCTAATATTTGATGGATGAACTATTAGATTAACACCAAAAGGAGCTGGCTTAATCCCTGTCTCTTTTTCATATTTATCTAATTCATCTTTAATTTGAATAACCCATTCTTCAAAACCTTCAGAGGTTCTTTGATTTAATGCAGGAAAAGTTCCAACGATACCTTTTTTACAACATTCAATTACAAGTTTTGGACCAGAAATTAAAAATAGCGGAGCTGCAATTACTGGCATATTAAGTTTATTATAAAAATCTTTATCCATTTTTTCTTTTTTTACATGACCATTCAAAATCAAATTCAGAGACTTGATCTCCAACTTCATCATATCCTTTAGCCTTAAACCATGCCTTAGATGTAGTCTTTTGAATAGTTAAATTAATTAATTGTTTTGCAATTTCACCTTCATCACAGACAAATGTTATTTTGCCAACTGCTTTTTTATAAAAACTAGATTTGTTACTTACAAGTAACATTGAGATATCAGTATTTGAGTCTTGAATAGATTTTGTTAAAAGCATACCTGTTGTTAGCTCTGCAGCCATTGCCTGAACAGCCCAGAACATAGATCGATAAGGATTTTGATTAATCCATTTAAATCTAACTTTGACTTCACATTTATCCTTATCAATTAAGCTAAGTCTTACCCCAGTTAACCATGCAGCAGGAAGCTTTAAAAGCATCCATCTATTTATTTTATTAGGTGTATATTTCATTTATTCTGTTAAAATACTAAATCCAATATGAATATTACCCGTTTCTTTATCAACATATAATTCTCTTTCCTCTTGTGTTCCATGACAAGTATCAATAGAGCAAAAGAGAGAGCCACCAGCTAACCTAACCTGATTAGAATTTTCTGGCTCTGTAATATCCCATACATTACCAATGATATTTACAGATTCAACAGAAGAAATTGGATACATATTATCTGAGACAATTAACCTATCATCAGAAGACACTAATTCCCAATACTGATAATAAGTTGGAAGACTAACGCCTGCCCATTTACAATATTCAATTGCATCGTTGTAACTAACTTGTGTAACAGGTAAACTATCTGCAGAAATATAAATTCCATCAGGCTTTAACCAATTAGCACCATTTACAATTTCATAATCATAAACATCTTGCTGAACAAATGACCAACCATATTGTTCTGCACTAGTTATATACCCTGTAGCATTAATAAATTCTTTAAATTCTTTAACAGAGACTGTTTTAAGGTTGTAGTCTTTTGAACAAGAAAATATTACTAATGATAGAAAGAAAATGATTGTGTAATTCCTCATTTAGTAACAATATTAAAAAAGATTGTTCAAAGTAAGTTTTAGCTTTAAACAATCTTAGATTAAAAAAAGTGATCGCGATAGGATTCGAACCTATGACCGTCTGGTTAGAAACCAGATGCTCTATCCAGCTGAGCTACGCGACCTTTTTACTGCGGAGAGACAGGGATTCGAACCCTGGCGACGCTTACACGTCGACAGATTAGCAATCTGCTCCATTACCACTCTGGCACCTCTCCAAAAAGATTTTACAAATTTAGATAAAAAAATGACCTGAAAAAGAAATATTTAATCTTGTTG
>Ga0066605_10000152_pt1 | contig 42541 bp, 34 predicted proteins | sample SaaInlLV_DNA_10m_FD_60385 | JGI IMG/M metagenome (GOLD analysis project Ga0066605, IMG submission 60385) | Marine microbial communities from expanding oxygen minimum zones in the Saanich Inlet - SI075_LV_DNA_10m | ecosystem: Environmental > Aquatic > Marine > Unclassified | place: British... | reverse complement strand
TTTTCTTTAAAGGTTTCTTTGTATTGTTTTCTCAATTCAAAAATTGGAGACATGTCAACTTCGTTGAAGGTTGTTAACATCGCCGTTTCATTTTTGGCCGTTACCAAACGTTCGGCTACTTTTCGGCGCAGCATAGAGAGTTTGGAACGTGACACACCACGACCCTCTACATTTATTGGTTGTCCCATTGCTGGGACGGCCTTGACAGCGTCTTCTTTTGTGATGCGACCATCTTTGCCAGTACCTGTTATTGCAGTGGCTTCAATGCCTTTTTCAGACAATATTTTCTTAGCTGCTGGGCTTGCAGATCCTGTAGCATAGGTCGTATTTGATGGTGTTTCAGCTTTTGGTGTTGCCGCCACTTCTGGGGTTGATGCCGCCACTTTAGGCGCATCTCCACCTTCTGGTTTTGTGGCACTAGTGTCAATTAAACACACCACAGCACCCACCTCAACTGCATCGCCGACTTCCGCTTTGAACGTTACCGTTCCACTGGCTTCTGCGGGCAACTCTAAAGTTGCTTTATCGCTATCTACCTCAGCAATAGCTTGGTCTTTTTCTACATAATCTCCTTCTTGAACTAACCATTCTGCAATTTCAACTTCTGTGATGGATTCGCCTGGAGAAGGCACTTTCATTTCTAAAATCATTGTGTGTTTATTTTAGTTTTTTTCTTTGATTATCTTTTGTCTTATCAAAAACAACATCTATAACTTCTTTATGTCGTTTTTTGGAACGTGTGGAACTTCCTGCAGCCGGTGCACTGTAGGTTCGTCTTGAGGCTACGCGCCAGTTTTTGGCGTCATCGATATGCATTAGCATGTGTGCATAGGCTCCCATATTTCTTGGTTCTTCTTGTGCCCAAACAATATCATCTGCATTTTTATATTTTGAAATCACTGCTTCAATTTCATTTTCAGGAAGTGGAAATAACTGTTCGATTCGAACTAAAGCAATATCGATTCTGCCTAAGTTTTCTTGGGCTTCTAGTAAATCATAGTAGAATTTACCGGTTACAAACACCAGTGTTTTGACGTTTTCGGCCTTGGCGGATGCATCGTCAATGAGCATTTGAAAACTTCCATTTGCAACTTCATCTACCGAGGATACGACTTTTGGATGGCGTAATAAACTTTTTGGTGTGAATACAATTAATGGCTTTCTGAAATCGGCTTTTAATTGGCGTCTTAATAAATGGTACATATTTGCTGGCGTTGTACAATCGGCAATAAACATATTGTCTTTTGCGCAGAGCTGTAGATACCGTTCCATTCGTCCTGAGGAATGTTCGGCACCTTGACCTTCATATCCATGTGGTAATAGCATAACAATACCGTTTGGCGTTTTCCATTTGTCTTCACCACATGAAATGTATTGGTCAATCATAATTTGAGCGCCATTACTGAAATCTCCAAATTGTGCTTCCCATATGGTAAGCGTATTTGGACTTGCCATGGCATAACCATAATCAAACCCCACAACACCATATTCTGATAATAGGGAGTTATAAATATTAAATTGTCCTTGATTTGGACATATATTTTTGAGAAGGATCACTTCTTCTTCACTGTCTTCAACTTTTACTACGGCATGACGGTGAGAGAATGTTCCACGTTCGACATCTTGTCCCGAAATACGAACATTGAACCCTTCTTCTAAAAGCGATCCATAGGCTAAATGTTCGGCCATAGACCAGTCTAGCTTATCGCTTTCGAACATTTGTTTTCGAGCTTCAATCAAACGCGAAATTTTACGTATAAACTTTTTATCTTCGGGAAGGGATGATATTTTTTTGGCTATTGCAACTAATTTTTCTCTTGGATAAGTGGTGTCAATTGAGTCTCGCATCCGATTTGCTTTGGCTCTTGGAAAGTTTTTCCATGCTTCTTGCATAAACGGTGTGATGACGGTTTTATCTTCCTTTCGGGAGGTTACTAGTTCTGTTTCTAAAGAAGCCTTGTAATCTTGTTCAAGCTTTGAAACATAGTTGGCATCAATAATCCCTTCATCTCTTAATTTTTGAGCATAAATATTACGTGGATTGTTATGGCTTGCAATGGCTTTATACAGTTTTGGTTGCGTAAAACGCGGTTCATCACCTTCATTATGACCATATTTTCTGTAGCCTAATAAATCAATGAAAACATCACGCTTAAATTGCATTCTAAAATCTAAGGCGAATAAAATGGAGTGCACCACAGCTTCGGCATCATCGGCATTGACATGAAGTACCGGAGACAGTGTCACTTTTGCAACATCGGTACAGTAAGTCGATGAGCGGGCATCAAGATAGTTTGTGGTAAATCCTATTTGGTTATTCACCACAATGTGAATGGTGCCGTTGGTTTTATAGCCGTCTAACTGTGCCATTTGGACAACTTCATACACAAGGCCTTGCCCCGCAATGGCGGCGTCACCGTGTACCACAATTGGCAACACTTTACTCGCATCCTCAGCCTTTAATTTGTCTTGTTTTGCTCTGGTAATCCCTTCTACAACGGCGCCTACTGTTTCTAGGTGCGATGGGTTAGGTGCAATGCTCAAATTGATGCGATTGCCATTATCTGTCAAGCGGTCACTCGTCCATCCAAGGTGGTATTTTACATCGCCATCAAAAACCTCTTCTTCGTAATCTTTGCCATCAAATTCACTAAAAATATCACTTGCTGATTTTCCAAAAATATTGGTCAGTGTACTTAAGCGGCCTCGGTGGGCCATTCCCATGACAAATTCTTTGACACCATAAGCGGCTGCTTTTTCGATAAGGGCATCAATAGCAGGAATCAAAGATTCATTGCCTTCCAATGAAAACCGTTTTTGACCGACATATTTTGTATGCAAAAAGGTTTCAAACGAAACCGCTTCATTTAGTTTTTTGAGAATATGTTTTTTTTCATCCGCAGAAAAACTGCCGTGATTATCGTTACTATTCAGTTTATCTTGAATCCATTGCCGCTCGTTCGGCCTTCGGATATACATGTATTCTACGCCAATGGCATCGCAATAAATAGCTTCAAGATGTTGTTGAATTACACGGAGACTTTGAGGTCCAATTCCGATAATATCACCCGCATTAAAAACAGTGTCTAAATCTGCTGAGGACAACCCAAAGTTTTCAAGACCCAATGAAGGTGTGTATTTTCTTCGATCTCTTACAGGGTTTGTTTTTGTGAACAAATGACCTCGAGTTCGGTAATCGTCTATTAATTTTATGACTTGAAACTCTTTTTGAACATGCTCTGGAATTTGAGTTTTAACGCCTTCCACAATATCCTCAGAAACCTCAAAACTTTCGCTTCCAAAGTCATAGCCTTGAAAGAAGGCTTTCCAGCTCGGCTCCACACTATCGGGATCTTGCTGATATTGTTCGTATAAATCCGCAAAATAGGCGGTGTGAGCGGCGTTTAAAAAAGAATACTTCTCCATGAATTAATGATTCTATTTTTTCTTTAGAAAAATAAAAACAAAAATACGATTTTTAACGATTATGAAATATGAAATCGAGATAAATATCAAAGTATTTTAACCGATTTAAATATTTTTTAATAAAAGCGTAGCGTTTAGACATCTCGCGTCATGAGCTGCGTTCCAAAATCCTGAAGTATTTGCTTGTTTTTATCGGAAATCGTAAGGGCTTGCAACACCTCAAAGGCTGTTTTGGTATAGGATGTAATCGCTTTTTTGGTCGCTTCTGCTGAGCCTGAAGTCGTGAAAATTTGTTTTACAAGCTCTATTTTAGTTTTTGAATCCGTGTTTGTTGCATTAAATAAGTGTCTCAATTTTTGCTGGTCGTTTTCGGACGAAAACTCTAAGGCTTTTAAATATAAATACGTTTTTTTATTTTCAATAATATCACCACCTACTTGCTTTCCAAAGGTTTCGGGATTGCCAAAAGCATCTAAATAGTCGTCTTGTAATTGAAATGCAATGCCGAGGTTTTTTCCGAATTCATAACATCGGTTTTGATCCTCATCGGAAGCACCAGCTATAATAGCGCCCATTTTCATGGCCGCTGCAACCAATACTGCAGTTTTGTATTCAATCATTTTTAAATACTCTGCAATGGAAACCGCGTTTCGTGTTTCAAAATCAATATCATATTGTTGGCCTTCACAAACTTCTAAAGCAGTCTTGCTGAATAGTGTTAAGAGGTTTTGAAACGTCTCTGGTGGATAGTTTTCAAAAAGCTGATAGGCCATAATTAGCATGGCATCGCCAGATAAAATTCCGGTATTTAAATCCCATTTTTCATGCACCGTTTGTTGGCCACGACGCAAGGGCGCATCGTCCATGATGTCGTCATGTATTAGAGAAAAATTATGAAACACTTCCACTGCCAAAGCAGCGTCAAGCGCTTTGTTTACATCACCCCCAAAACAATCGGCAGTCATGAGGGTTAGTATTGGACGTAAGCGTTTGCCTCCTAAATTTAAAATATACTGAACGGGTTCGTACAGGTTTTTGGGGTCACGTTCCGTATTATAGTCTTTTAAATAGCTTAAAAAATGCTTCTGGTATATTTCAATAGCTTTCATAAAGCAAAAATAAGTGAATTCTGCACACTTTGATATAAAGCGAAAACAATAAATGTTAAAAAATTGCAAAACTTTGGAAACTTTAATTGTTTTTAAAGTTTCCTGTTGTAGATTTGTACGCTGTTATGAGAGAAAAAATTATATCAAAATCCGAGGAGTTGTTTTTGTCTTTGGGGTTCAAAAGCGTTACAATGGATGACATTGCAAGCGCAATGGGAATTTCCAAAAAAACAATTTACGCGCATTTTTCAACTAAAACAGCGCTTGTAGAGGTGGTCACATTTTCTGTTCTTGATCATATTTATGAGGGGATAGACAAAATAAACGCTTCCTCTATAAACCCGATTGAGGAGCTTTATGACATCAAGATGTTTGTGATGAATTATTTAAAAAACGAACGTGTATCTCCACAACATCAACTCAAAAAATACTATCCTGAAATTTTTGAACGCTTAAAAATAAAACAATTTGAAAAAATGCATTCCTCTGTTGAAAACAGCCTTAAAACGGGCGTAGATATTGGGTTGTTTAGAGCAGATATTGACATTGCCTTTATTTCAAGAATGTATTTTAATGGTATGACTGGAATTCGAGATAATAGTATTTTTCCAGAAGCAATTTTCGACAAAAACTATCTTTTTGAAAGTTACCTCGAATACCATCTACGTGCGATCATCACTAAAAAAGGATTAAACCTGCTCAATAATTATATAAAATCAAACCTAACATCTAATGCTTCATAAACTTGCACTATTTTTATTTATAACAACTTCATTGTTTTCGCAGGAGAAACCTACGCAGTTTTCACTGGTGGAAGCTGTCGAATTTGCACTTGAAAACAATTACAAAGGCCTAAATGCCGCGCGTGATGTAGAAATTGCAAAACTCCAAAAATGGCAAACTACTTCCACAGGACTGCCACAAATCAAAGCGGCTATTAATTATAACAACTGGTTGAAACAACAAGTTTCCTTAATCCCTGCAGAATTTTTTGGTGGAAACCCAGGTCAGTTTGCAGAAATTACTTTTGGAACGAAACAGACTTTAAATGGGACCGTTACCGTTTCTCAAAAAATATTTGACGGCTCTTATTTGGTCGGGCTACAAGCGGCAAAAGTGTTTCTTGAAATCTCTGAAAATGCCAAAGAAAAAACAGAAATTGAACTTCGGAAAATGGTAGCTTATGCCTATGGTAATGCATTACTTGCCGAAGAAAATTTAAAAATTATTAATTCTAATACAAGGTTGTTAGAACGCAACCTAGAGGACCTCACTAAAGTATATGAGAATGGACTCATCGATCTTGAAAGCGTCCAACAACTACAATTGACGCTAACGAGTTTGAAAAGCAACCAAAGCTATATTGAGCGCTTGAAGAAAATTGCCTATCAAATGTTTAACAATACCATTGGATTGGAACTGAACACAGGCGTAGAACTCACAGATGACCTCGAGCGATTGATTGAAATTTACACCTCTCTTGCGCCCCTAGAATCTATTCTTGAAGCCGAGAATGTAATCGATTATAAAATTGCTTTTAATGATGTAAAAGGCAAAGCGCTCTTACTAAAATTAGAAAAGAGCAAAGCCTTACCCACTATTGAAGCATTTTTAAATGGCGGGTACGCAGGAAATAATGATCGGTTTGAGTTTCTAGAAAATTCACAACAATGGTTTGGATCATCTATGTTTGGGGTGAGCATGAAAATTCCGCTTTTTAGTTCGTTCGGACGCAGTGCCCTTACAAAAAAAGCACGCCTAAATTTAGAGAAATCTAAATCCACTTTAAAAGATGTTTCTGAAAAAATCCGACTTGAAATTTCACGTGCTCGGAGCGATTATGAATTTGCTGTTGAAGATCTTGCGATCAAAAAAGAAGCACTCACACTGTCTGAACAAATTGCTTATAAAAATGAAGTTAAATTTTTTGAAGGGTTAACCACTAGTTTTGAGTTGTCTCAAGCCCAACGGCAGTTATATACAGCACAACAAGATTATTTACAATCCATGCTTAATATTTTAATAAAACGAATTGATTTAGAAGCACTTATTAATCCACCTCATAACAACTAAACCATGAAATACCTTTATACAATTACTCAAATGAAACCTATTCTATTTTTATCTGTTTTAGCTCTGGCACTCTCCTGTAACTCTAATGTTAAAGAGTCACAATCCTTAACTGATCTCAAGTCCAAAAAAGAAGTTTTAATTAAGGAAATGAACCGAATTGGTACAGAACTAAAAGCCATTGAAACGGCTATCTCAGCGTTGGATACTTTAAAGAAAGTAATGACGGTAACGGCTATTAAAGCAGAAGTCAAAGCGTTTAATCATTATATAGAAGTTCAAGGAACGGTAAAAGCCGATCAAACCATTGAATTACATGCAGAAATGGGAGGAACCGTATCTGCTATTTTGGTTAAAGAAGGCCAAAAGGTTACCAAAGGACAAGTCCTAGCAACTCTAGACAGTGAGGTGATCGATAATTCTGTTCTGCAATTAGAGACCCAACTCGCCTTGGCAACCACCACCTTTGAGCGTCAAGCAAGACTTTGGAAGCAAAATATTGGAAGTGAAATCCAATATTTGCAAGCTAAAGCACAAAAAGAAGGGCTTGAAAACAGCATGAAAAGCATGAAAGCTCAAGCACGAAAAATGAAAATTATCGCGCCTTTTTCAGGTGTTATAGATCAGATTTTTGCTAAAACTGGGGAGCTGACTTCTCCACAAATGCCCTTTCTAAGGCTTGTAAATCTAAACACTGTATACGTCGAAAGCGAAATCACTGAAACCTATTTAAAGGCAATCAAAAAAGGGACTGAAGTCCTCTTAAATTTTAGATCTATTGGAACAACTTTGGAAGCCTCTATATCGCAAGTTGGTAATTTTATTAACCCAAATAATAGAAGTTTTAAAACACGAATTGATTTAGAAAACCCTAACAATGAACTGAAAGCTAACTTATTAGCGGACATCAAAATTAATGATTTCAAAGCTACTGGCATTGTAATCCCATCACGTTTGGTGCAAAAAGACAGTAACGATCAAACGTTTGTATATACTATTGAACCAAACGGAAATACTCATACAGTTGTTAAAACCTATATGACCGAGGCGATGAACTATGAGAACCTCTCATACATCTCTGAAGGGCTTTTGCCCACTTCCATTTTGGTAGACAAAGGCGCACGACTTGTAAATAATAACGAAGATGTAAAACTTGTACACTACTAATTATGGGCATACAAAAAATTAAAGAATTCAAACTCTCGTCTTGGGCAATCTCAAATCGCATGACCGTTTCTGTGGTGACGTTTATTATTGTTCTAAGCGGACTACTGTCTTATACAGGAATGCCTCGTGAAAATTTTCCCGAAATAATCATTCCTCAAATTTATGTAGCTACGCCTTACCCTGGAAACTCCGCATTGGATGTAGAAAAACTAATCACAAAACGATTAGAGAAAGAGATCAATTCCATTACAGGAGTCGATAAAATCACGTCCAATTCTATTCAAGGCTATTCCAGTATTGTTGTAGAATTTAATTTTGATTTTACGCCTGCAGAAGCACTTCAAAAAGTGAAAGACAAAGTCGATATTGCTATGGCAGACCCCGATTTTCCAAAAGACTTACCTTCAGAACCGAGTGTTTCAGAAATGAATTTTAGTGAACGAATTCCGATCATGAATATTAATTTATCGGGTGAGTTTTCTATGGATCAACTTAAAGAATACGCCGAATATTTAGAAGATGAAATTGAAGAACTTAGTGAAATTTCAGGTGTTGATATTCGTGGAGTTCAAGAAAAAGAGTTAGAAATTGCCGTGGATTTATATAAAATGGAGGCTTCAAAAATAAGCTTCACAGATATAGAAAATGCCGTTGCTTTTGAAAATATGAGTGTCTCTGGAGGCGATATTCTCGAAAATGGGATTCGAAGAACGGTTCGTGTTCTAGGAGAATTTGAAGACCCATTAGCGGTGCGAGATATTATTGTTAAACAAGAAAAAGGCCATATTGTTTACTTAAGAGACATCGCTGAAGTCAATTTCAAAGAACAAGAAAAAGAAAGTTTTGCGCGCGAATATTTACAGCCTGTGGTCATGCTGGATGTTAAGAAAAGAGGTGGGCAAAACCTGTTGGAAGCGTCCTCAAAAATTGATGCAATCCTAGAAAAGGCTGCTACAAATGTGTTTCCTCAAAATTTAATAATCTCCAAAACAAACGATCAATCTAACGACACAAGAACTATGGTTTCCGATTTGGAAAACAGCATCATATTAGGAGTCATTTTGGTGGTTGCTGTGCTTTACTTCTTCTTAGGATTCCGAAATGCTTTGTTTGTTGGTATTGCGATTCCTTTATCGATGTTTTTATCATTTTCTATTTTGAGTTTTATGGGCGTAACGCTTAATACAATGGTATTATTTTCTTTGGTTATTGCGCTCGGCATGTTGGTTGATAACGGCATTGTGGTAGTCGAAAATGTCTATCGATTAATGGATGAAGGCTATCCTAGAATTCAAGCTGCAAAACTAGGTGTAGGCGAAGTTGCGATGCCCATTATCGCATCGACAGCAACAACTTTAGCCGCGTTTTTACCCCTAATTTTATGGGAAGGCATTATGGGAGAATTCATGAAATGGCTTCCAATCACCCTAATTATTGTATTGAGTTCTTCACTGTTTGTTGCACTCATCATAAATCCTATGTTGATTTCTGTGTACATGAAAGTGGTACCCAAAAAAGAATCCAAAGTGCCTTTTATTTCAAAATTAGAACAATTATATGAACGCTTTTTAAGCTATGCCCTCAAAGGCAAAAAACCAGGAAGCATTATTGTTGGTACCTTTGGATTGTTGGTTCTTGCAGGGTTTTTGATGTACACTTTCCCCCCTAAAATATTATTCTTTCCAAATACAGATGCCAAACAAGTCTTTGTATTTATTGAATATCCTATTGGAACGGACATCGAGGAAACAAATCTTATTTCTAAAGAAATCGAAAAAGACATCGAAAACTACTTGAAAAAATATGAGGTCAATGGCGAAAACTTTCTCATTACTTCCGTAATTGGGCAAGTGGGTGAAGGTACCGCCGATCCCTCTAGAGGACAAGAAGGGGGTAAATCTCCCAATAAAGCACGTATAACCGTTGATTTTGTAAAGTATCAAGACCGTCAAGGTGTAAATACCGAAGCTGTTCTTAAAGATATTCGCAACGTCATTCAAGGCTATCCTGGAGTGAGTATTGTAGTTGACAAACCTGCAGATGGCCCACCCACAGGAGCACCCATAAACATTGAAGTAAAAGGGGATGATTATGAATTGATTTTAGAAACTGCAAATCAGTTGAAATCATTTATTAACGCCTCTAATATTGCCGGAATTGAAGAGTTAAAATTAGATATCGAACAAGGAAAACCAGAACTTTTGGTTGCTGTCGATCGTCAAAAAGCCAGACGATTAGGCGTTTCTACAGGTCAAATTGGACTTAATTTACGAACCGCATTGTACGGAAAAGAAATTTCAACGTTTAAAGATGCAGAAGATGATTATCCTATAAATCTTCGCCTTAAAGATGAAATGCGTTATAACAAGTCCGCCTTACTCGATCAAAAAATTACGTTTAGAAATCAAAGTGATGGACAGATAAAACAAGTGCCGATTTCGGCAGTAACCACAACAAAAAATCAGTCGTCATTTAGCGCTATCAAACGCATCAATTTGGATAGAGTCGTAACAATCTACTCCAATGTATTGAATGATTACAACGCCACAGAAGTGAATGACAAAATCAGAAGTATTGCAGAAAAATTTGAAACACCAAAAAACGTTGCGATAAGCTTTACAGGTGAACAAGAAAAACAAGCGAAAGAAATGGCATTTCTTAGCAGAGCGCTTTTAATTGCTGTGCTTTTAATTTTCTTAATCTTAGTCGCACAATTTAATTCGGCGACTACTCCTATAATCATTTCAATTTCTGTGTTTCTTAGTTTAATTGGAGTCTTGTTTGGACTCCTCATTTTTAGAATGGATTTCGTGATACTTATGACTATGATTGGAATTATTTCTCTAGCAGGAATTGTGGTGAATAATGCCATTGTATTGATTGATTATATCAACCTTACCCTCACTCGAAAGCGACGAGAACTAGGGCTAGAAGCAACAGACAAGCTCACGCCTAGCCTCCTTGTGGACTGTGTAGTGGAAGCGGGAAGAACACGTTTGAGACCTGTATTGCTCACAGCAATAACCACCATTTTAGGATTGCTTCCGTTAGCCTTAGGAATCAATATTAATTTTAGAACTTTGATTACACAGCTGAATCCAAACTTTTATATTGGTGGAGAAAACGTTGCGTTTTGGGGGCCAATGGGTTGGGCAATCATCTTTGGATTAACCTTTGCGACCTTTTTAACCTTGGTTGTTGTGCCTATCTTATTTTATTTAATTAATAACTTGAAAACAAAAAAAATTAAAGTCGCTTCCTAAGCCAGTCGTTTTTAATTTTTAAATGTTAAATTTGCGCAACTAATTTAGTCTTATGTACAGAAGTCATCATTGTGGTCAGTTAAGAACCTCGCATATTAACGAAGAAGTTACACTTTCTGGGTGGGTACAAAAATCGCGCGATAAAGGATTTGTAATCTGGGTGGATCTAAGAGATCGTTACGGGATAACACAGCTTATCTTTGATGCCGAACGCACCCCAGAAGCGATGATGACCATGGCCAAAAGTTTGGGGCGTGAATTTGTCATTCAAGTCACGGGAACCGTTATTGTACGCGCCTCTAAAAATCCGAACTTGGAAACTGGAGATATAGAAATTTTAGTGTCCAAACTAACCGTTTTAAACGACGCTAAAGTACCGCCGTTTACCATTGAAGACCAAACGGATGGCGGCGAGGAACTTCGAATGAAGTACCGCTATCTAGATATCAGGAGAAACCCTGTTAAAGACAATTTAATTTTTAGACATAAAGTAACGCAAGAAGTCCGTTCCTATTTATCTTCTCAAGAATTTATAGAAGTTGAAACGCCTTACTTAATCAAGTCAACGCCAGAAGGCGCTCGAGATTTTGTAGTACCAAGCCGAATGAACGAAGGTCAATTTTATGCCCTTCCACAATCGCCACAAACCTTCAAACAACTGTTGATGGTTGGAGGTATGGATAAATATTTTCAGATTGTAAAGTGTTTTAGAGATGAAGATCTAAGAGCAGATCGACAGCCTGAATTTACACAAATAGATTGTGAAATGGCTTTTGTTGACCAAGAAGATATTTTGAATATTTTTGAAGGTTTAACACGGCATTTAATCAAGTCTGTTCATGGAAAAGACGTTGACTCATTTCCAAGAATGACGTATGATGAGGCGATGGAAACCTACGGAAACGATAAACCTGATATTCGTTTTGGAATGAAATTTGGCGACCTAAATGCCGTCACTAAACATAAAGATTTTGGCGTTTTTAACGCTGCTGAATTGGTCATTGGAATTGCCGTTCCTGGTGGAAATAGCTTCACTCGTAAAGAAATTGACGGCATCATCAACTGGTTAAAACGTCCACAAATTGGCGCCTTAGGTATGATCTATTCGCGATGTAATGACGATGGCACTTATAAATCTTCTGTTGACAAATTCTATGATCAGGATGACCTAGGGAAATGGGCAGAAGTCACAGGAGCCCAGTCTGGTGATTTAGTTTGTGTACTCTCTGGTCCTACCGATCTAGTAAGAACACAATTAAGCGCCCTCCGTATGGAGCTTGCCGAACGTTTAGGCCTTCGAAATCCTAAGGAATTTGCGCCCCTATGGGTGACTGATTTTCCGTTACTGGAATGGGATGAAGATAGCAAACGTTTCCATGCAATGCACCACCCGTTCACCGCACCAAAACCAGATCAAATCGCGTTATTAGACACCGATCCAGGCGCTGTTAAAGCTAATGCTTATGACTTGGTTTTAAATGGAAATGAAATTGGAGGCGGCTCAATTCGTATCCACGATAAAGCAACCCAAGCGTTGATGTTTGACCATCTTGGGTTTACAGCCGAAGAAGCAAAAGAACAGTTTGGTTTTCTAATGAATGCCTTTGAATATGGCGCACCACCTCATGGTGGTTTGGCCTTTGGGTTGGACCGTTTAGTTGCAATACTGGGAGGTCAAGAAACTATTAGAGATTTCATTGCCTTTCCAAAGAACAACTCTGGACGCGATGTGATGATTGATGCACCATCTCCAATCGATGACACTCAATTAGAGGAGCTACACTTAAAAGTAAATCTTAACTAACACAACACCTCACCGCATGAAATACCTGATTTGGGTTTTATTTATTGCAACAATGATCAGTATGTTCACAGGGCTTATTGTAGAATTACCGTATTCAAAAAAACTGGTTGGATTTGGAATAATTGGTTTGTGTGTGTTTGTTTTTCCCTTGTTCTCCTATTACCGATGGAAAGATAAAAAGGTAGCCGACTATATGTTGACTCAGGAAAATCTGGATAAAATGCGGGAATTTAATGATTCTAAAGAAGCCTAAAGCTTAATTCAAATTTCGTTTTTCTATAAAAAATCGTTTCATTAATTCTGAGGCTTCGGTAGCTAAAACTCCGCCTCTTAGAACCGTTTTGGGATGTAGTGTTGTTCCCATCACCCCACACCCGCGCTGCTCGTCTTTGGCGCCGTAAACTATGGTTGAAATCTGACTCCAATACAATGCGCCAGCACACATCTGACAGGGTTCGAGAGTGACGTATAAGGTGCATTTCGTTAGGTATTTTCCGCCTAAAAAGTTAGCTGCTGCCGTAATGGCTTGTATTTCGGCATGCGCCGTCACATCATTCAACAGTTCTGTAAGGTTGTGAGCGCGGGCAATGATTCGGTTATCAACCACAATCACCGCACCGACTGGAATTTCACCCCTCTCAAAAGCGACTTCTGCTTCTTGAAGCGCCTTTTTCATAAAATAATCATCATCAAAAATAGCATCCATAAGTCAAAAATACGATTTCAATCTTGTACTTTTGCTATGTGTTAAAAAATTTACTAGAACATATAAACGCTACAACAGATTTACGGCAGCTTTCGACCAGTGAATTACCGCAACTTGCCCAAGAATTAAGGCAATTTATAATCGAAATTGTTGCCACAAAAGAAGGCCATTTAGGCGCTAGTCTTGGGGTGGTAGAGTTGACTATTGCACTGCATTATGTGTTTAATACTCCGGAAGATGTATTAGTTTGGGATGTAGGTCATCAAGCCTATGTCCATAAAATTTTGACTGGACGTAAAAATCAGTTTCATACCAACCGACAATATAAGGGGCTCAGTGGATTTCCAAAACGTGACGAAAGTGTGTATGACGCATTTGGCACAGGACATTCTTCAACCTCAATTTCGGCAGCTTTAGGGATGGCGATTGCCTCCCAATTAAAAGGCGAAAATCGACAGCACATTGCGGTAATTGGCGACGCGTCTATTGCGAGTGGAATGGCTTTTGAAGGCTTAAATCATGCCGGAGTAACAACCGCCAATTTATTGGTTATTTTAAATGATAATGCCATCGGAATTGATCCAAGTGTAGGGGCTTTAAAACAGTATTTAACCAATGTAAAAAAAGGCACTCAAAAACAAGATAATATATTTGAAGCCCTCAATTTTGAATATTCTGGTCCAATTGATGGGCATGATATGTCGGCACTCCTTACAGCGTTAGAACATCTCAAAACTATTGATGGCCCTAAATTCTTGCATATTATAACAACCAAAGGTAAAGGATTAAAACAAGCTGAAACCGATCAGGTGACTTACCACGCACCCGGAAAGTTTGATGCTACAACTGGAAATTTGTTGGCAAAAAGTAGTGGTCCACTTCCACCAAAATACCAAGATGTATTTGGGCTAACACTCCTCGAACTGGCTAGAGCTAATACCGCTATTGTAGGCATAACACCGGCGATGCCCACAGGAAGTTCCCTGAAATATATGATGGAGGCGCTTCCCGATCGCGCATTTGATGTGGGGATTGCAGAGCAACACGCTGTGACCATGGCTGCAGGGATGGCTTCTCAAGGCTTAATGCCTTTTTGTACTATTTATTCCACGTTTCTGCAACGGGCATATGATCAGATCATTCATGATGTAGCGCTACAAAATTTACCCGTTATCTTTTGTATTGATCGTGCTGGACTTGTGGGCGAAGATGGTGCGACACATCATGGCGTGTTTGATTTGGCGTACTTGCGTTGTATTCCCAATCTCATCATTGTGGCGCCAAGAAATGAGACGGAATTACGAAACATTATGTACACCGCTCAAAAGGGGTTACAGCAGCCGATAGCAATTCGATATCCAAGAGGCAGAGGTGTAACACCAGACTGGAAATCCGCATTTGAGACTATTGAAATTGGAACAGGAGTCCAATTAGAACAGGGCGATAATCTTGCTATTTTAAGTGTAGGTGCGATTTCTAACACGGTTTCACCAGCTATCGAAGGACTCAATTGTGCGCATTATGATCTGCGCTTTGTAAAACCTTTAGACACGCGTTTGTTACATACGATTTTCAAAACCTATTCTACGCTCATCACTATTGAAGATGGTGTAATTAGCGGCGGATTTGGAAGTGCCATTTTAGAGTTTGCAGCGGCTCATCACTATAAAAATGATGTGATTGTCAAAGGAATTCCTGATGCCTTTATTGAACAGGGCCCTGTTGATACACTCTTTGAAACACTGGAACTTGACAGTCAACACTTAAAGCAATTCGTATTCGATTTAATCCAAAAAAAAGGATACTCCCAAAACAAAAACAAGTGATAAAATGTAGTTCTTTCTCATAATAAACTGGATTTGATGTTCCTTTCAAATATAAGGTTTCTCTTTATAACTAAAAGTTACTCTGACTTTAAAACCCCAGTCCTTTTATTTTCTTATAGGTTTGCACTGCTTTGGTGTCGGAGAATAAGGATATAAAATAACACACATTTAGCAGTCTTGTGTAAAGGTTTTTATTAAGGACATCTACTTCGCTAGGAATAAGTTTTAATAATAATTTATCATAGGCTGAGGGCACATTTTCATAGTTATTATTAACCGCCAAAATAAAGCGGTCTAGGAGTTGGTTTAGAATTTCAAACCCAGAAATTTCTTTATCTATAACATCTTCAGAGTTGTATATTTTTTCAATACTGAGCTTTATAATGTCATTAATTTGTGCTTGGTATTTACTCTTGTCAAGTATGGAAACCTGAAACTTCCCCTCAAGAATTTCTTTTTCATGCGTCATAAATACGTTTACGGCATCCTCAATCAAGGTGCTAATGGCTAGCGCTCTTAAATAGCTTACGCGTTCTTTTGTGGAGGGCAAAGCGCTGTACTTTTTGGTATTGATCGTAGCTCTCACTAAGTTAATTAAATATTCAAGAGCGTAATCTTCATCAATCAGTCCGAGGTTAATACCGTCCTCAAAATCAATGATGGTATAACAGATGTCGTCTGCTGCTTCTACTAAAAAGGCCAAAGGGTGTCTTGAAAACTGTGTGTGTTTTGTGCTGAGTGAATTGAGTCCAAGTTCTGATGCAACATCCAAAAAGTTTGTTTTTTCCGTTTGGAAAAAGCCGTATTTCTTAGACGCTATATGAGTGTTGGGCTTCACAGGAAGTGATTCTTTTGGGTATTTTGTAAAGGCGCCTAAAGTGGCATAACTCAGTCTGAGTCCGCCTTTCCCTCCTTGTTTATTTTGAGTTAAAACTTTAAATCCGTTTGCATTGCCTTCAAAATCACACAAATCCTGATATTCTGTAGGACTAAGTTGGGCTTTAAATTTTTGGCCTGGACCATTTTTAAAATAATGACCTATCGCTTTTTCACCAGAGTGGCCAAAGGGCGGGTTTCCAATATCATGAGCGAGTGCTGCGGCTGCAACAATGGCTCCAAAATCATTGGGTTTATAGCCATGTATTTCCGCTAAATAGGGGTGTTTCTCTAAAATTTTAACGCCTGCTTTTCGACCTAATGAGCGTGCGACAACACTGACTTCCAGACTATGTGTGAGTCGTGTATGCACAAAGTCTGTCGATGATAACGGCACCACTTGGGTTTTATCTTGGAGACTTCTAAACTCTGGGGAGAAAATAATACGATCATAATCGACATCAAAGCCTAGTCGCGTTTCGTCTTGTTCGTTTCTTAGCCGTTTGTTGGTGTCTCCTTGGCGCTTTAAAGAAAGTAATTGTTCCCAATTCATAGTATCTGGTATTATACTGCAAGATAGTAATTTCAATGTTAATTAATTGTTGCTTAAACCACTGTTTATATGAATTAAAATAACGTTCTATTAATCTTTAAATAAATGTAGGGTAACTTCAAAAACTGGGGGTTCAGGCTAAATTTGCAACGTAATAATCAAACAAAATTAAATTAATCGATGAACCATTTTTTATTAATCTGTATTTTACTTGTTTCAGGAGTTGTTAACGCTCAAAACACGGGTGGTATCTCTGGAAAATTGACAGACAAAGAATTCAATAATGAGCCATTGGCTTTTGCAAATGTTTTAATTCAGGGGACTACAAAAGGCACTACTTCGGATTTTGACGGGAACTATAATATTGATGGACTAGAACCTGGAAATCATGTTGTTTTGTTCAGTTTTGTAGGCTATAAAACCATCGCGATTGAAACGCTTATTATAGCTGGTAAAACTAATGAGATTAACATTGTATTAGAGGCCAATAGTGCTGCTTTAGAAGAAATTGTTATTAAGACTACAAAAAAACGTGAAACAGAAAGTGCTTTGCTACTTCAACAAAAAAAAGCGGTCTTGATGGAAACGGCTATCGGGGCACAAGAACTTAGTAAAAAAGGCGTTGGAGATATTGCTGGAGCAGTCACTAAAATCGCGGGGGTTTCAAAACAATCAGGATCTGGAAATGTGTTTGTAAGAGGTCTAGGCGATCGTTATAATATTTCAACATTAAATGGGCTTCCATTAGCGTCTAATAACGCAGCTCAAAAAAATATTGATTTATCTATATTCTCAACAGAAATTGTAGAAAATATTGGTATTAGCAAAACCTTTAACGCACAAAATTATGGCGATTTTGGTGGTGCAAACATCAACATAGATTCTAAAAACTTTACTGGACAACCTTACTTGGCTGTGAATTTTAGTTTCGGCGGCAATACAAATGCATTAGAAACGAATGATTTTTATTTGCAAGATGGGCCAAGTAGGAGTGGATTTCATTCTGCTAATCCACCATCCAGCCCCACCACTACTAGTAACTGGGGATCAAATTGGAATAGAAAAACATCTGATTTAAAATATAATGGCGGTTTAAGTGTAAATGGCGGCAGATCGTTTGAGTTAGGGGAAGAAGGGCGATTGAATGCCTTTTTTACCGCTGGGTTTGACAACTCGAGCACTTTTAATTCTGGTCTAAACCGTGGAAAAATTGGAGCGGACGGGTATACACGACAGGATTTTAATAAAGATAGTTATAGCTATACAACAAACACTACCGCAATGGGGGTGCTGAATTATCGCATGAATAGCAACCACAAATTATCCTTTACAAGCTTGTTTTTAAACAGCTCTGATCAAAATCATGATGAATATAATGGGTTTGATATTGAGTTTGATAATGATGCTACTGCCAACGAAAACGGTGTTGGGTTTATCCAAAGAAATACGTTTGCTGAAACTAAATTACTGATCAATCAATTGAGTGGAACGCACGCCATTTCTGACACCAATACAATCAACTGGATTATTGGACATAATGGCTTAAACAACACTATTCCAGACCGTATGCAAAACACTGCTGGTGCTGATTTTAGAGCAGACCGCACATCTGATTTTGTTTTAATTTCAGGAAGTCCAATTTATAATCACCGCTTTTTTCAGGATCTAAAAGAGGAAGAATTTTCTGTTAATATTTCAAATAATATTAAGTTTAATGACAGTGAAGATGACTTAAAAGGCACACTTACTTTTGGGTACAGCGGCCGTTTTAAAATGATCGATTTTGCATCTCAACAATATGATTTTAGGCTTATCAACCAAGGGGGGCTTTATAATGTTGACGTCACAAATTTTGACGCCTTTTTTAACGCTTCGAATCTAAACACGCTGTACAGAGTCAATACTTTGAAAACTCAAACGTATAGTGGTGGACAATATATTAATGCTGGATATGTGAACGGTTTATGGAATTTTTCTTCTAAATTTTCTGTGGTTGCTGGCGTAAGAGCCGAAATGATTGGAGTGGAAATTGATTACTTAACATTACAGTCTTCTAACAAACAAAGGATTGGTCTTGTACAAGAAAAATTACTCCCATCTCTTTCGACAAAATATGTGCTTAAAGAAAATATGAATTTGAAATTTGGTGCCAGTAAAACCTATACACTCCCCCAATTTAAGGAACGTGTAGATATGCTTTATGAAGAGGTTACACAGGTTTACAGAGGGAATAAAGATATTTACGAATCCACCAACTGGAATGCGGATTTGAAATGGGAATATTTCCCTTCAAAAGGCGAACTGATTTCGGCAACTATTTTTGGTAAGCTGATACAAAATCCGATCAACTCTATTTTTATTAATTCAACTTCAAATGACATCTCCTATATCAATTCAGGAGATAGTGCAGAGGTTTTTGGTGTGGAGGTAGAGTTGAAAAAAGAGCTTTATAATTTTAATGGAAACGACGCTGAATTTGAACATAAACTTTCAGGAGGGTTAAACGTATCGCTAATTCAAACGACTCAAGATTTAAATGCTGATAAAGTAAATTCTGAAACCGAATATAGTGCCAGCTTTACTTTTGATTCCAGTCAACTCACTGGGGCATCAGAAGTGTTGGTAAATACAGACGTTACTTATTTTAAAGCATTTGATAACGATCATTCTTTACAAGCAACTGTAGCTTACAATTATTTTTCAGATCAATTAAATACTATTGGAACTCTAAAAAAAGGGAATGTCATCGACAAAAGCTTTAACACTTTAGATTTAATAGTTAAAAGTAAACTTAACAAGCTCAACATTTCATTGTCTGCAAAAAACCTGCTAAACCCTTCTATTAAAAGGGTTCAAGAAGTGTATGAAACTCTAGGAATTAGTGAAGTGACCTTAAGTGAATTTAAGAGAGGCATTAACATCAGTTTATCAGTAGGATATCGATTTTAAATTCAAGTAAGTTGCTAACATTTAGTTTACAATTAATTTCAGTAAATCTAATCAACTCGTAACTTTTAGTTAAAACCCAACCCCAATTAACATTAGATATTTGTACAAATCAAAACATAAAATAAAATGAAAACATTAAATTTAAGTTTCTCCATTTTCACAGCGTTATTAGCGTTTAATTGTAGTATCGAAGAATCTACTACAGAAAATCCCATTGCTGGTTTTCAAGTAAATGCAGGCGATTTACAAGGCAATATAAATAGTGGAAGCGTTTCATTAAATGCGTCTGAGAAGTATATTCTTACTGGTGCACTAATCGTTAAGGAAGGTGCTGTATTAACGATTCCAGCAGGGACGACTATTACGGCCGCTGCAGGAACCTCAACATCTGCTTATATAGGCGTGGAGCGTGGAGCAAAAATATACATCAATGGCACAGCCGCCGCGCCAGTGGTAATGACCTCTGAAACACAAGAAGCAGGATCGTGGGGTGGATTGGCAATTGCTGGATATGGCATTACAAATGCAGGAACAAATGTAACTTCCGAAGTTGGAGATTTAACCTATGGCGGTGCTGATAATACAGATAATTCTGGGGTTGTAACTTATTTGAGAGTTGAATATACAGGAGCTACATTTACCAATGAAAAAGAATTTAACGGCGTAACCTTATTTGGTGTAGGATCTGGAACAGTATTTTCTAATGTGTCTTCTGTTAATGGTGGAGATGATGGTATTGAATTTTTTGGAGGTGCTGTAAATGCTAAAAATCTAGTCTCTATTAATTCTGGAGATGATTCTATTGATTTTGCAGATGGTTTTGTGGGCTCTATTGAGGGTGCATATATCAAAGGCATTACAAAAGCCGGAATAGAAGGGTCAAACAATGGCGATAATGGCGATGCGACTCCTGTGACTTCAGCTACAATTTCAAACGTGACTATGGTTGTGGATGGCTTAGGAAACTCAGAGGGTGCAATTTATTTCAAAGAAGGTGGCGGAAATATTACATATACGAACATATATGTTGATGGTATTTCTTTAGGGATGAAAATAAAAAGTACGGATGCTGCAGCTAATACAAGACTTGCGAACGGGGACTTAGTGATTACTAATTTTAATTATGTAAACACACCTTCAAGCTGGAATTGGGGTGGCTATGACTATGACGGATTAAACTCCGGAGCCACAGGCGCAGGAAATGGTGCAGATGTTCCAAATTGGGCTAGCGGATGGTCAGAGTAATTCTGTGCCAATACGTTCATTAACAAAAAAGCTCCCACTGGGAGCTTTTTTGATAAAATATCTTGTGCTTAAATATATTAATTAAGTGTCGTGGCTAGTTCAGATTTACTGTTCCATTCATTAACAGCTGTGATTCTAGAGTCAACGTAATCCACTTCCTTTAAGGAGTCTTCAGTCCAGAAAAACCATTTCCCTGTTTTGATTCCTTTATCATAATTCCCTTGAGATAATTTTACGCCTTTGTCAGTATAGCTTGTCCACAATCCATCTAGCTTTCCTTTTTTATTAAAAGTACCCTGCTGTTGAATTGCTCCATTATCATGAAAATAGGTCGCTGAAATTACATTGGCTTCAACCTCAAATTTTGGATGTATTGAAGTTTGAGCATAAACTGCTGTTCCGATAAAAACTAGTACGATGAATATTTTTTTTTTCATAATCGTGCGTATTGCGGTCCTTGTTATAGTGTAAAAGTACATAAAATTCACATTAAATCAACGTTTAGTTTACAATAAATTAACATTGGAATTTTGAATTTCCAGTAATAGAAGTGCTATTAATAGGCTGATTTGGGATCTATAAGTTCTTAAAACTAAACTATTGAAGTATTGAAATTGAATAAAAGCCATAGGGCCAAAATTTTTATGAATCTGTAGTCATTACTCTTAAATCGCGGATTAATTTTGGTTAAAAGGACTATTGAAAAAAATCAGAGTTCCCTTAGTTTAATAATTACTTAACGTTCTCCTTACGCAAGAAAGGACTTTAATTACAACCTTTGTAACGTCTTAGACACTTAATTAGTATCATTATTACATATTAGTTTTTGTCGACTACAAAAATGATGATTTCTGATGAGCTGCCCTTGGCCAGGCAGCTTTTTTTTTATTTAATCTTAATCTTGAGGAAACATTAAGATAACATTAGTTTGTGTTATTTGTACCCGACAAAAACTAATATTATTTATAATGAAATTAAGAATTTTATCTATTGCATTAACATTTTTTGCAATCACTTCAGTACAATCTCAAGAGATCAGCGACACATCATTTGGAAAAGGACTCCTCAACTTCGTTGCAAAAGACAGCACATTTAGTGTAAAATTTGCACCACGATTTCAAGTGCGTTCTATGTCTTCATGGGATCATGACGGAAACCAATATATAAGTCCAGAACATAATTTTATTGTACGCCGTTCACGTTTAAAGTTTGACGGATTTGCTTACAGTCCAAAATTAAAATATAAACTAGAACTTGGATTATCTAATAGAGATATTTCTGGCGCAAATGAGTTTAATAGAAATACGCCTCGTTATATTTTGGACGCCGTAATTATGTGGGAGTTTTCAAAAAACTGGGCGCTTTGGGCTGGACAAACAAAACTGCCTGGAAATGTTGAACGTGTTGTGTCTTCCGCAAATTTGCAGTTAATCGACCGGTCGTTATTAAATAGTCGCTTCAACATTGATCGCGATTTAGGAATCCAAATTCGTCATAAATCAAACTTAGGTGGTACGTTTTTAATGCGTGAGAAATTCGCCATATCACAAGGTGAAGGTCGAAACGTAACCGAAGGCAATGAAGGTGGATTACAGTACACAGCTCGTCTGGAATTTTTACCTTTTGGAGTTTTTAAATCCAAAGGTGATTACAGCCAATCCGATCTTAAAAGAGAAGATTCTTCAAAACTAATGGTTGGAGTTACCTATAACTTTAATGAAAATGCTGTGCGAGAACGCGGTTTTGCAGGCGATTATATGATTAGAACCGATGGTACTATTTTTGAAACCAACCAAACCACAATATTTATTGATGCAATGTATAAACACAATGGTCTTTCTTTTATGGGAGAATATGCAAAACGTACGGCTGACTCAATCATCGCAACAGAAGCTGATGGCGTAACTTCTACGGGAGATGTTGTATTGACAGGAAATGCATTGAACTTACAACTAGGATATTTATTTAAGAATAACTACGAAATCGCTGGGCGTTTTACGACTCTAGACTATGAAACACTAACAACAGCTCTACCGACTAAACAATATACATTAGGCCTCAACAGATTTCTTGTAGGCCATAAACTAAAGGTTCAAAGTGATCTAAGCTACACCGAATTAGATGGTGAAAAAGACAACATCACTTTTAGACTAGGATTTGACATTCATTTTTAAAACATAACATTAAATTAACCTAAGAAACCGAAAGTCTTAAGAGATTTGCTTAATTAAATCAACTAAATTATGGAGAATATTTATTTATATATGATAATTGCTTTAGCCTTCTTGGCCATTGCAGATTTGGTCGTAGGGATTAGTAATGATGCTGTAAATTTTCTAAACTCAGCAATCGGATCCAAAGCGATTTCGTTCAGAACGATTATGATTGTTGCCAGTATTGGAGTTGCCGTTGGAGCAATTTTTTCGAGTGGGATGATGGAAGTTGCCCGAAAAGGAATTTTTAATCCTGGTGAATTCATGTTCAATGAGATCATGATTATTTTCATGGCGGTTATGATAACGGATATTCTACTCCTGGATTTCTTTAACTCATTAGGGATGCCAACCTCAACAACCGTTTCAATTGTATTTGAATTATTAGGTGCTGCGGTTGCAATGGCTTTAATCAAAATTGGTGCTAGTGGCGGAGATTTTAGTGATGTTGTTAACTACATAAACACTTCAAAAGCCTCTCAAATTATATTTGGGATTCTTCTATCGGTGGTAGTTGCTTTCTCCATTGGAGCGCTCGTACAATGGGTGTCTCGAGTGTTATTATCCTATAACTTTGAAAGAAAAGCAAATTGGGTAGGTGCTCTTTTTAGTGGTGTTGCATTAACGGCAATCACCTATTTTATATTTATGAAAGGCCTTAAAGGAACGTCTTACGCTAAACAATCGTTTGATATTATTGGCGGTGGCACCATGAAAGATTTCTTGGAAACACAAGTGCTCACCATTGTATTGATCAGTTCAGTATTTTGGTCTTTACTGGCTTATGTATTGATTGTGTTTGCAAAAACAAATATTTATAAACTCATTATTGTTGTTGGAACATTTGCATTAGCATTAGCATTTGCAGGAAATGACCTTGTTAATTTTATTGGTGTTCCTGTGGCAGCTTATAATGCATTCTTAGAATGGTCTGCTTCAGGGCTTTCTGCAACAGAATTTCCAATGGATGTTTTAGCCTCTAAAGTCCCAACTAACAACTGGTTGTTATTTGGCGCTGGTATGATCATGGTTGTTACACTATGGTTTTCGACTAAAGCCAAAGATGTTGTCAAAACATCCTTAGATCTATCAAGTCAAGGAGAAACCAAAGAACGGTTTCAGCCCAATACATTATCGCGTGGATTTGTAAGAATTGCAATGGGGGCTTCAAAAGTATCGGCTTTTATTTTACCAACATCTTGGCAAGAAAAAATTGAGCAGCAATTTGAACAACCAGTCATTAAATTGACTAAAAATAAGGTGCATGAATTGCCTGCTTTCGATTTAGTCAGAGCAGCAGTAAACCTAATGGTGGCAGCAGTCTTAATCTCTATAGCTACGTCTTATAAATTACCACTATCAACCACCTATGTGACGTTTATGGTAGCTATGGGAACATCTTTGGCAGACAGAGCTTGGGGAGCAGAAAGTGCTGTATATCGAGTTGCTGGAGTACTGAATGTTATTGGTGGATGGTTCTTTACGGCCTTTAGCGCCTTTAGTGCTGCTGCATTGGTAGCTTACTTACTTAATTTGAACCTAGAAGTGATGTTCCCAATACTTCTTTTAACGGCAATCGCTTTACTCATAAGAAGCTCAATTGTTCATAGAAAAAAGACTCAAGAAATCGCCTCTGATGACCGATTGAAAAAAACAGAAAGTAGTTCTGTTCAAGGAGTGATTAGCGAAAGTGCTGCCAATATTGCAAACGTACTGAAGCGTGGAGAAAAAATCTATGCAGGCGCATTTACTGGGCTATCACAACAAAAATTGGATACGCTTAAAAAGAATAAAAAGCAGATTATTAAACTCTCTGATGAAGTTGATGAATTGAGAGATAATATCTTTTACTTTATCAAAAACCTAGATGAATCTAGTGTTGGTGCCAGTAATTTTTATATTCTAATTTTAGGCTACCTTCAAGACATGACACAATCTCTGACTTATATTACTAAAGTAAGTCATAAGCACGTTCATAATAATCACAAAAAACTGAAGTTCAATCAGATTAAGGAACTGAGTCAAATCAATGATGCCATCCAACAATTATTTTCTGATGCAATTGCGGTTTACAAATCACAGTCTTTTGAAAAAATAGGTGAAATTATTGAACAGAAAAATGCAATTTATGCGATTCTAAAATCTAATATTGATGCACAAGTAAAACGAACACGGACAGAAGAATCAAGTCCAAAAAACACAACACTTTACTTTAGTTTATTATTAGAAACCAAAGATTTGTTGAATGCGACAACTGGATTGTTGGAAGAATACCATACCGAATATGATAGCAGCATAAAACCTGCAAAACTCAATGAGGATATTGATTAATTAAGCATTCACACTACGGCATAAAAAAAGCCTCCTAATGTATTAGGAGGCTTTTGCTTTATATAAAAAGAAATAAATTACGACCCACACATCAGGCAATCATCGCCTTCTGCTTCTTTGGCTTGTTCTATCAAGGCTTTCATTTCCTCTGCAGACATCGGCTCCACTTCAACAGCTGACTCTTTAGAAAACTTAGCGGCGGTATTAGCTGCTTTTTCTTGTTGTTTTTCCAAAACTGCGGTTTCCACTACTGGAGTTTCCACAACTGCTGCGGCCTCAACGGTTTGTGGTTGTGGCGCTTGGGTTTTTTTATTATCTAAAGTAAACTTAATGGCATCTACAGCACTTTTTGTTCTTAGATAATACATCCCTGTTTTTAAGCCGCTTTTCCAAGCATAAAAATGCATTGAAGTGAGTTTCGCCATAGTCGCGCCTTCCATAAATAAATTTAAGGATTGTGATTGATCTATAAAATAACCACGTTGACGAGACATATCTATAATATCTTTCATACTCAATTCCCAAACCGTCTTGTACAAGTCTTTGATGTCTTGAGGAATTATATCTACATGTTGAATTGAACCGTTGGCACGCATAATCTCTTGCTTCAAACCTTCGTTCCAAAGTCCAAGCTCTACTAAGTCTTCTAAAAGATGCTTGTTGACTACAATAAATTCTCCAGACAATACACGACGGGTATAGATGTTTGAGGTATACGGCTCAAAACACTCGTTGTTTCCAAGAATTTGAGATGTACTTGCTGTTGGCATTGGTGCCACAAGAAGCGAGTTACGCACACCGTTTTCTAGAACCTCCTCACGCAATTTCCCCCAATCCCAGAGACCACTAAAATCAGCTTCGTTTTGGTCCCATAAATTATGTTGGAATTTTCCTTCACTAATTGGAGAGCCCGCATAGGTTTCGTAAGGGCCTTCTTCTTTGGCAACTTCCATAGAGGCTGTGACTGCAGCAAAATAAATTGTTTCAAAAATATCTTGGTTCAATTGTTTGGCTTCGTCACTAGTGAATGGCATTCTAAGTTTTATAAATGTATCTGCCAATCCCTGAACACCGATTCCAATTGGACGGTGACGCATGTTTGAGTTTTCAGCCTCAATTACTGGATAGTAATTACGGTCGATAACTTTATTTAAGTTGCGTGTAACACGTTTGGTGATTGTGTATAATTCTTGGTGATCAAATTTGCCATCTTTAATAAACATTGGAAGCGCAATAGAAGCCAGGTTACAAACAGCAACTTCGTCAGGTGAGGTGTACTCGATAATTTCTGTACATAAATTAGACGAACGAATTGTCCCTAAATTTTGCTGGTTTGATTTACTGTTGGCCGCATCTTTATAGAGCATATATGGCGTTCCGGTCTCAATTTGAGATTCCGTTATTTTCTCCCAAAGTTCTCTTGCTTTGATGGTTTTTCGGCCTTTCCCTTTTTGTTCGTAATCTAGGTAAAGAGCTTCAAACTCCTCACTATGTGTGTCTGGCAACCCAGGACACTCGTTAGGGCACATTAGTGTCCAGTCTGAGTCTTCCTGAACGCGTTTCATAAACAAATCTGGAATCCACATCGCATAAAACAAATCACGTGCTCGCATTTCTTCTTTTCCATGATTTTTCTTTAAGTCAAGAAAATCAAAAATATCAGCATGCCAAGGTTCTAAATAAATAGCAAAACTGCCTTTACGCTTTCCACCGCCTTGATCTACATAGCGTGCTGTATCATTAAAAACGCGTAGCATTGGAACGATCCCGTTACTTGTTCCGTTGGTTCCAGCAATATAACTTCCGGTTGCTCTAATGTTGTGCATTGCTAAACCAATACCACCTGCGGACTGTGAAATTTTAGCCGTTTGTTTTAAGGTGTCATAAATCCCATCAATACTGTCATCTTTGGCTGTCAATAAAAAACAAGACGACATTTGTGGTTTTGGAGTTCCCGCATTAAATAATGTGGGCGTTGCATGTGTAAAATACTTTTTGGACATGAGCTCGTAAGTCTCAATTGCAGCGTCAAGGTCGTTTAAATGGATCCCAATAGCCACACGCATCAACATGTGTTGAGGGCGCTCCGCAATGATGCCATTTAGTTTTAAAAGGTAGGAACGCTCTAGGGTTTTGAACCCAAAATAATCATAACTAAAATCTCTATTATAAATGATAGTAGAGTCTAATTTTTCTTTGTTTTCAATGATGACATTGTAAACTTCTTCAGACAACAACGGGGCGTCTTTTCCAGTTCTTGGGTTTACATATGTATATAAGTCATGCATAACTTCACTAAAGGTCTTTTTAGTGTTTTTGTGCAAATTTGAGACTGAGATTCGTGCTGCAAGTCGCGCATAATCGGGATGAGCAGTGGTCATTGTTGCAGCTACCTCTGCGGCAAGATTATCTAATTCGCTAGTCGTAACGCCATCGTATAACCCTTCTATTACACGCATCGCAACCTTTAAGGGGTCAACCAATTTATTCAAACCATAGCAAAGTTTTCTAACTCTTGCTGTGATTTTATCAAACATGATTTCTTCCTTTCTGCCGTCTCTTTTTAGTACATACATTTTATTTAGTCTTTTTTTTGCTTTTTTGAGGCCTTCAAAAAAGCGGTTAGTTGGTTAGCCTAGTAGTATTTGAGTGTCTCAAATACTTAGTTATATTGTGTTTGGATCCAGTTTGGGATCCAAAAAATTAATTTATGAAAAACGACTTATAATCGCTTTAAGTTCTTAGTCTAGTTTTTGGACTAGAATTCAGAATCGAAACTATATTTGTTGGTATCCTCTTCTTCTTTGTTAAGGACACCAGCCTTTTGATATTCGGACACTCTTTTTTCAAAGAAATTGGTTTTTCCTTGAAGGGATATCATGTCCATAAAGTCAAATGGATTTGATGTGTTGTATTCTTTTTCGCAATCCAATTCTTGTAATAAGCGATCGGTTACAAACTCTAAGTACTGCGACATCAATTTTGAATTCATACCAATCAAACTTGCTGGTAGAGATTCCGTAATAAACTCTCTTTCAATATTCAAAGCATCCAATAGAATTTCTCTAATTCGCGCTTTGGGAACTTTGTTTATGAGGTGTTTGTTGTGAAGGTGAACAGCAAAGTCTGCATGTACGCCTTCATCTCTAGATATCAACTCGTTTGAGAAAGTCAATCCTGGCATTAAGCCTCGTTTCTTTAACCAGAAAATAGAACAAAATGCACCTGAAAAGAAAATTCCTTCAACTGCTGCAAATGCAATTAAGCGCTCTGCAAAACTTGGAGATTCAATCCATTTAAGTGCCCAATCTGCTTTTTTCTTAATCGCTGGAAAATTCTCTATGGCATTGAATAATTTATCTTTTTCTACTTCATCTTTTACATAAGTATCGATTAAAAGAGAATAGGTTTCACTGTGAATGTTTTCCATCATGATTTGGAATCCATAGAAAAACTTTGCTTCGCTATATTGAACTTCGTTCACAAAGTTTTCAGCCAAATTTTCATTCACGATACCATCACTAGCGGCAAAAAACGCTAGGATATGCTTGATAAAATAACGCTCGTCATCATTTAGTTTAGTTGTCCAGTCCGTTAAATCTTGGTGTAGATCAATTTCTTCAGCGGTCCAAAAACTCGCTTCAGATTTTTTGTACCATTCCCAAATATCGTTGTGTTGGATTGGAAAAATAACGAATCGATCTTTGTTTTCTTGTAAAATTGGTTCTACTTGTGACATCTAAAAAAATGATTAAAATTTTATAACTAAAAAATACGCGTTTGAGCGGTTAACAAAGGTTCAAAATTGTAGCCGTAAATGAAAGTCATTTTTATAAACATTGCCTATGAGTTTTTAACAACGAGTAGCTTTTTTCCTACAAAAAAAATTTCAAACATAAACGATAAATGACTGAAATAAAGCCAGTTAATTCACGTCTCTCTCTTAGGATAAAATCTAGCATTAACATCCCTTTAAAAAAAGTTTTATTGTAATTTTTATAAAAAGAAAACGCTATAGCGATTCAAAACGACATTTTATACGCTTACTTCGTATGCTTTTATTTGTGCTTCGCAGCTACTTGTTCTAATTCAGCATACCAATCAGCACCAAATTTTCGAATCAATGCTTCTTTAATAAACTTATAGACAGGGACCTGAAGTTCTTTGCCCAGCTCACAGGCGGCATCACAAATTTCCCAATTGTCATAATTGACTGCAGAAAACTCGCTATACTGTTTCACACGTACGGGATACAAGTGACAAGATACTGGTTTTTTCCAATCGACCTCACCTTGGTTGTAAGCTTCCTCAATGGCGCACAAGGCTGTGTTTTTATCATCATAAATAACATACACACAATCGGCGCCATCTAGTAGAGGCGTTTCAAGTTCGCCGTCTGCTGTGACTATATGAGTGCCCTGTGCTTCAATTGCATCGACACTTTCTTTTCTGAGATAGGGCTTTACAATCGGATAGATGGTTTCTAAAATGGTGGCTTCGTTCGCTTCCAATGGGGCTCCTGCATCACCATCCACACAACACGCACCTTTACAAGCACTGAGATTACATAAAAAATCTTTCTCGATAATATCTTCCGATACAATGGTTTTTCCTATTTGAAACATGGCTCAAATATACTGTTAATTATGAACATTTTAAACCCAAATAATCACTGAAAATAAAGTTGTGATTGTCAATATTTATTCGACCTTTGCGTAAAAATAATTTGTGATCATGACTTTCGATTTTAAAGAGATTTTAACGGCATTTATGGTACTGTTCGCAGTGATTGACATTGTAGGAAACATTCCAATTATCATTGATTTACGCAAGAAAGCGGGGCATATTCAAAGTGAAAAAGCTTCCGTTATTGCCGGAATTATTATGATTATATTTTTATTTTTGGGCGATAGCATTTTGAAACTCATCGGAATTGATGTGCATTCTTTTGCAATAGCTGGTGCATTTATTTTGTTTTTTATTGCCTTAGAAATGATTTTGGGAATTACATTATATAAACAAGAAGAAGGCACAAGTATGAATGCTTCTGTTTTTCCATTAGCATTCCCTTTAATTGCAGGGCCTGGCAGTCTGACAACACTGCTCTCGTTAAAGTCTGAATTTCATACTGAAAACATTATAATTGCCGTAGTCATTAATGTTGTTGTGATTTATGTTGTCCTTAAAACTTCAGCACGAATCGAGCGCTTTATTGGTCAAAATGGTATAAATATTATTCGAAAAGTATTTGGAGTCGTTCTTTTGGCTATTGCGGTTAAACTATTTACTTCTAATATTAAATTCTTATTATAGGCATGCGACTATTATCTTATTTATTATCGGTTTTGGCTCTTGGGTTTATGGTGTTTAATGCCACTAAGATTGATTTTGACGCCCCGTTTGAAAAGGAAAGTTATACAGCAATTCTTACAACCTTGGCTGGCGGTTGTGCGATTTTAATTCTCACGATACTACGTGTGGTTAAAAAGATCGATCGTAGGGTTAAAGAAAACTCTTAATTTGAATTCAAATTCGCTTCTAAATTGTTTACTTTTTGTAGCACTGGATCTATAGTACTCAAAACTTTTGCTGCAGTATTGTCTCCAAAAAGCTGTTTGGCAAATGCACACTTTAAAAGAGTTTTTAGGGTCGTTTTATAGGGTTTAATCGTCCTGTTGTCTAATTGTGACGTTTCTAAAAAATACATTGAAAATTGCTCATAAATTAAATCTGAAATTTCAAAACCCTCTAAAAATTCTAGTTCAGAAAAAGAAGTATACTCCATACGTTGACGATCTAAGTGCTCAAATACAAAAAAATCCATTAGCCCTGAAATTTTTAAAAACTCGACAACATCTGAGTTGAAATTTGGGTCGTAGGGCACATAAATATCTGGAATAATACCACCACCACCATACACAATTTTCCCTTTTGGTGTGGTGAATACTAGGCTATCAGTTACACGATCTGACGGCAATGTGTCTCCAGCGCGGTCTTCCATCCGCTCATAGTGGCGTCATAATAGGCTTCTGATCCCTTAGCGTATGACCGTTGTATAGAACGGCCTGTTGGTGTGTAGTATCGAGAAGTTGTGAGCCTAATTGCACTCCCATCGCCTAAATCCATTTCTCTTTGCACTAAGCCTTTACCAAATGATCGGCGACCAATAATGGTCCCTCTATCGTTGTCTTGTAGTGCTCCTGCAACAATTTCACTCGCAGATGCAGAATTTTCGTTGAGTAACACATAAACTTCAGCAGCTTCTAAACGTCCTTTTGCTGTAGCAAAGCTTTCATCAATCGTATTGCTTTTGTTTTTTGTAAACAAGATGAGCTTCCCCGCTTCTAAAAATTCGTCTGCAATTTGTTCAGCGATTTGTAAAAACCCTCCAGGATTATCTCTTAAATCGAGCACCAAATTAGACGCGCCTTCATCTCTCAAAATATCAAGTGCTTTTTCAAACTCTAGGTATGTGCTTTCAGCAAAACGATTTATTTTTATATAGCCAAGTGTTGGACTGATCATATAAGACGCTTCTACACTTTTGATCGGAACCTCAGCACGAATGATTTCAAAATCTAAGATGCTATCGACCCCCGCACGCTTGACTGTTAACTGTACTTTAGAATTTTTTTTTCCTCTAAGGCGCTGAATGACTTGATCTGAAGTCCAATTTTGGTCATGAATTGTATCCTGATCTGCCATTAATATACGATCGCCAGCCAAAATTCCAGCTCGGAAACTTGGACCGCCTTCAATTGGGCGAATGACGGCTATGGTATCTTTATAATTATAGAACCGAACTCCAATCCCAATAAAGTCGCCTTTCATGTTTTCAGGTACAGCGGCTAAGTCTTGTTTGGGTATGTATGACGAATGCGGGTCAAGGGTTTGTAAAACCGTATCAATAAAGCCTTCAACAATACTGTCTGTATCCACTGGATCTACATACTCATACTCTAAATAATCGATTAGGCGGTTTACTTTTTGTTTGCTTAGATTCGTCGTGTGGGTGAAGGAATCTGCTGCGAAAAGCATAGCCTCACCCCCAGCTAGGATTAAATTTAACACCAATTAAAATTCCAACTGCCAAAAGGAGTCCAGCAAAAAATGGAAGGTGTTTTTGATTTGATGCCATCAAATTACAGGGTTATCAATTCGACATTTATTCCTGCTTTTTCTAAAAATTCAACCCCAGAAAGATCTTTATAGGCCTGACTATACACCACTCTGGTAATTCCCGCTTGGTGAATTAATTTACTACAACTTTTACAAGGGGATAATGTAATGTACAGAGTGGCACCTCTACAGGACTGGGTAGACGATGCTACTTTTAATATGGCATTTGCTTCTGCGTGCAATACATACCATTTGGTGTACCCTTCTTCATCTTCACAAAAATTTTCGAAACCTGTGGGAGTTCCATTATAACCGTCAGAAATAATCATACGATCTTTAACAATAATTGCTCCTACTTGTTTCCGCTCACAATAGGATAATTTTCCCCATTCTGAAGCCATTCTAAGATAGGCTTTGTCATATTTAAGTTGCTTTTGCGTGGTCATATAAAGAGGAAGATTAATTTTATTTTAAACGAATAAGGCGCTCGATTTTTTAAATTACTTCTACTTGTTTAGGAAAAAAGCGGGCTATTCACGATCAGAGGAAGCATTAGTCCTATAACTACAGCCGACAGCACCATAACCCAGTCCCGGACTGAAAATCTAAAAATAGTCTGTCCAACAAATCCGAAAAAGAGGACGCAAAAAACAATTATAAATTGTCCGAGTTCTATGCCTAAAGCGAATTCCAGCACCGATAACAGCGTGCTTTCATTGGGCCTCACTAGCGACTCAAATGCGTTTGCAAATCCTAAGCCATGAATAAATCCAAAAAATAATACTACGCTAAAAAGGACTATTGGGTTGGAATATTTAGATGATTTTCCAGATGTAAATATATTATACAGGGCCATAACAATGATCGTAAAAGGAATCAACCACTCTGTTACATTGACATTTAGATTTACGATATCATAAACCCCCAATAACAAGCTGAGTGTGTGGCCAAGTGTAAATGAAGACACTAGTAAAAGGAGACGTTTCCAATCTTTAAAAAGATAAGGGATAGTCAGGATTACTAAAAACAGGATGTGGTCATAACTTTTAAAGTTGACAATATGGTAAAGTCCTAATTCTAAAAATTTCAAAAAACTATCTAACATTGTTGCGTTGGTTTATGCATTCAAAGTTAATGAAATAATTGATTACATGCATAGTCATCTGTTAAATTATAAGGCGTTAAACCCTTCTAGCCCACACTCCAAAAAAGCTTTGTACTCGTCTTCATCTGGTGTGTATCCAACTGGAGCATTTAAAACGGTTTTACCATCTGGACTTACTAAAACATAATAGGGTTGTGAGTTGGATTGGAAAAATTGGGTTTGAAAATGTGCCCATTTATGACCATAATTTTCTAAGACGCGAGCACCACCTCCAAGGCGTTTTACTGTTAGTTTTTGATCTTCTGGGAGTTCTTGTTTATCGTCAACATATAGAGAAATCAATACATAATCGTTTTCGAAATAGGATTTAATCGCTGGTTTTGGCCAAATATGTTCTTCCATTTTACGACAGTTAACACAAGCATATCCCGTAAAATCAAGTAAAATTGGTTTGTTTACTTTTTGAGCATAAGCAACCCCTTGTTTTAAATCTTTGAAACAGTCAAAATTATTAGGGCAGTCGTTTGGATATAAGAAACTGTAACCTACTGGCGGCGCCAATCCACTTAATAACGTGAGGGGCCTGAATGTTTGCGTTTGCGTATTGACTCTAAAACCAGAGCCTAGGTAGAGTACAAAAGCTAAAACAAGGACACCAGAACTGACTCTAAAAAAGGATAGTTTTTTTACGGGTGAATCATGCGGAAATTTGAGTTTTCCAAAAATATAAAGTGTAAGCCCTGCAAAGACTAAAATCCAAATACCTAAAAAGACTTCGATTTTTAATATACCCCAATGTTTCACTAAATCGGCATTGGATAGAAATTTGAATGCTAAAGCCAGTTCTAGGAAGCCTAAAACTACTTTTGTGGTGTTGAGCCATCCTCCCGATTTTGGAAGCGCTTTTAGCATGTTTGGAAATAGTGCGAATAGCGCAAACGGTAAGCCAAGTGCAATTCCAAAACCACCCATTCCAGCGGTCAATTGCCAAGCGCCGCCATCTGCGGAAAGTGAGCCTGCAAGCAATGACCCCAAAATAGGTCCTGTACAAGAAAAGGATACAATAGATAACGTTAATGCCATAAAAAAGACCCCTAATATGCCACCAAAGCCTTCGCCTCTGCTGGTCGAGTTTGTCCAAGTGGATGGCAAGGTGAGTTCGTAATACCCAAAAAAAGAAAAAGCGAAAAACACAAAAATGACAAAGAATATACTATTCAGCCAAACATTGGTTGAGATTTCATTCAGGATGTCGGGATTAACTGAATCTAAGAGATGAAAGGGAATGCTTAGTGCCACATATACCAATACAATAAAAACCCCATACAAAATGGCTTTAAATATGCCTCCTTTTTCATTGGTATTCCCATCTTTTTTGGTGAAAAAACTAATTGTCAATGGGATCATTGGAAATACACAAGGCGTTAGCAGCGCTAGTAATCCACCCAAAAATCCTAATCCTAAAATTGTCCATAATGAATTGTTTGATGATTTAATATCTTGAGATAAAGAACTCGATTGTGTACTGCATTCCACTGTGGTTTTTGAAAAAGAATCTGGCGTCATTCCATACAGAAGTTGATCAGCATTTTCAGTGAGTTCCAAATCAGAGATTTGAGTGCCTCCTACAATCGCAATACCGGTTTCAGCAGCGTACTTAAATGTAAATGGGTTATCTGGTTTATAGGTGCATTTTGTATCATCGCAGGTCATAAAATCAATATTCCCAATGATACTAAATTCGGATGATTTTACCTTGATACGTTGCTTAAAAATGGCTGTATCATAATACTTTGAAACAACCATATCAAAAACAGGGTCATGTTGAGTAACTTTGTTTATTTCGGCTTCTGTTACGGCTTCAATTAATTCAAAATCAGCTGAGGATTCAAATGAAAAAACAGTTGGCAACGGCCCACCTTCTTCGACAAACTGTGAGTAAAGTGCCCAATGGTGATCCATCTTTGCGAGAAAAATAAGTTCATATTCTGTCTCTGAAATTTTTTGTGAACCAAACTCCCATTTCACAGGATTCAAGATTTGTGAAAATCCAGAGAGACTGATTACAAATAATACTAAAGATGCTAATTTTTTCATAAGATTAGTAGGCTTTTGATGCGCAATTTAATGAAAAATTACATTGCAGTTCAATAAGTAAATGTTAATATTCTGATTGTTGAAGGCACACAAAAAAACCCCAACCAAAATTGGTTGGGGTTTTGTGATAATGTAGTGTAGTCCTTATTCTTTTGGCAAATTTCTTTCGTATTGTGTTACTCTTGAAATTTTTCCATCTTTGTTAAAATAGAACCATTCTACAAGTTCTTTTTCCCAGACAGTACCATCAGCAAGCACTCTTTTTTCTCTAGAAAATACCGTTACTCCAGATTCTGTATCTGTATTTTGAATTTTTAAGGGTACAATTGAATATATTTTCCAGGAAAGTTCTACGAAACTATCCATAAGTGATTGAAACACTTCTTGAGATAACACCATTGTATTACCATCAGAATCTAAAAACTTAGCACCTTCTGCAAAAGCTTCACTACACCCTGATGCATCTTTATTATTGTAGTCTGCTACTAATTTTTCAACCGCTTCTACCTCGCCTCTATTTGAAAACACTAAAGGTCTTCCTGACCATTCCGACTCCCCATCTCCGATAAATTTTCCACCATAATTTAAGCCAAAATTACTTGATTTCAATCTGTTAGACCACTGTCCAAAAGCCATCACTTTATTGTCTTTATCAACAGTAAAAATCTCCATTAAGTTAAGATTTTCAATAGAACCATCTTTGAAGTTTCTATCTTCTGTAGACCATGCTAATACCATAGTGTTTTCTGAATCTTTCATCTTCACAGGAATGATCATATAAGGATCCATTGAAATTGTTTCCATTGACCCTAACCATTCTGTAGACCATTCTGAGGCTCTTTCCGCAAATTCTGTTGTGTAATTAGACATCAGTGCTGCAGCATCTTTTGCGCTGTAATCTTTTGCGATTTTTTGGACGGTTGCTACAGAAGCATCACTTCCTATGACAAATGATTTTCCGTTGTTTTCTCCTTCGCCTAAAAATACTCCTGCAGATTGTGCAGTTACAAATAGACAGGAACAAAGCGTTAAGCTGTAAAGTAATTTTTTCATTTTAATTTTTTATTAAATTGGTTAATGCAAAATACTTGCGTAATGCAATTTAATAAAAAACCAACAATATCTGTTGATTAAACTGCTAAAAAGTTTTTTCGATATTTGATATATGCTAATTGAGATTTTTTGATAAAATCGTGAGTGGTGAGATTTTCAGTAGTGTTGAAAAACTGAGCGGACTTTGGTCCAAATTTCTTTCTTGAATTTCGCTTACTCCAGTTGATCATTTCGTGAACTACAGAGAACATATCAATCCCTTTTCGCGTAAGATAGTATAGTTTGGTTTTTCTATCATTTGGAAGCTTAGTGACTTTGATTAAACCATATTTGATCATTTTATCTAGTCGATTACTCAAAATGTTTGAAGCAATTTTTTCGGGGGATTTCATGAATTCAGTAAATGTTTTTTTACCTAAAAACAGGTCTCGAATGATAAGTAGAGACCATTTGTCGCCAACAATATCTAAAATATTCACTAGCGGACAACGGGATCTGTTGGTTTTCATAACTTGGTAGGTTTGTAGATTGGGTAAAACAAACTTATAATGTTTGGTCAGAAAATCATCAATTTTAACAAATTTTTTACATAAAAAGAAGAGCCAAAACTCCACCTTGACTACCATATAATTCAAAAAGTTAGAATTAGAACGTAGTAATCGAATTTATGCTTGGCTAATTATGTACAATTCGTATTCTTTAGAAAATTAAACGGTTGAATTTTATTTTTTTCTTAATTTTACATCTATGAAAAAAATTACAATTCTCATCCATTGCATGGATCAGTCAGGTATCATTGCAGCAGTAACCAATTTTATTGCATCCAAAAACGGAAATATTGTCTATATCGATCAACATGTTGATCAAGAACAAGAGGTGTTTTTTATGCGCTTAGAGGGAGAGTTTGATGCTGAATCTTACAACAATACAGACTTTAGCACCCAATTTCAACAAGAAATCGCTCAGAAATTTAATATGAATTGGGAGCTCCATACCGCAGCCTACAAACCAAAAATGGCCTTGTTTGTCTCTAAGTATGACCACTGTTTGTATGATATTTTGGGACGGTATAAGTCTGGAGAATTGGCTTTAGAAATTCCAATGATTGTTAGTAATCACTTAGATTTAAAACCGATTGCAGATAGTTTCGGAATTCCATTTTTTCATGTGCCCGTTACAAAAGACAGCAAACCCGAAGCCGAAGCCAAACATTTGGCATTGTTATCCGAACATGATATTGATTTTATTGTGTTAGCACGTTATATGCAAATTATACCTGAGGGATTAATCAATACATATCCACATAAAATCATCAATATCCACCATTCCTTTTTGCCAGCATTTGTAGGGGCTAAGCCTTACCACTCGGCATACAAAAGAGGGGTTAAAATCATAGGAGCAACCTCACATTATGTCACTGTAGAACTCGATGCAGGGCCTATTATTGAGCAAGATGTGACACGTGTATCTCATACCCATTCTATATCTGACCTTGTATCTAAAGGACGTGATCTAGAAAAAATAGTGTTATCCACAGGAATCAAATTACACCTTGATCGCAAAGTGATGGTTTACAACAATAAAACCGTTATTTTTTCTTAATAAACCAATAACTTAAATTACAACTAGTATGGAACAAAACAACCAACCCACCATTCAAGTAACTGCTTCAGGAAAAGTCGTAGTTACAAACGCAAAAGACATCCTTTTGCTGGATAGCGAAGGACAGCCAATCGCAAAACGCAACCGGTTTTCGCTCTGTAATTGTGGAAAAACACAAGATATTCCTTTCTGTGATGGTGCTCACAAAGGGTAATTTATTTGCATCAAAAAAGCCACTACAAAATGTAGCGGCTTTTTTGATTTTTATAGAGCGCTTAATTATTCCCCTTCTGCAAGAACACGTTCTGTAACATAGAACATTTGAACTTTTCCATCAACGATAAGTGCGTCATGTACTTGACCTAGTTTCACTTCTTGACCTTCTACCGTTAACGTTACACTATGACCAGAAGTTACCCATTGGCGTAATTCGCCCTTTTTAGTGGTAAATTCATTTTCTATTAAATAACTTGTTTTCCATTTTGGGTTGGCATCTGCAAACCACGTTGTTAAAAATGCAATATGCGCATCTGTACCATCTATAATTTGTCCTGTTGGCGCATAGGCCTTAAACCCTTCGGCTGCATTTAGACTTTTAATTGTTTCTAAGTCACGCTCATTGTGTGCTACTATATATCTTTCCCAAATGGCTACATTTGATAAATCTCCACTATACAATGGAATTTTGACGCCATCATCACTTACTTCATATCCAATTGCTTTAGGAGTTGCTTCAGGACAAGGTGCTGTTGTACATGAAATTAATACGGCTGTCATTACTAGGGCTAAAATTGATTTTTTCATTTTAAAATTGATTATTGGTTAATGTTACTTGTATAACAAAAGTAGTGAAATTCCACCAAAAAGCACCCCAGTTTTGTTTACTTAAGTGGATTTGACTACATAAACAAGGGGAACTTGCCGTTACAAGAAACGGATTCTTATATATTTATTAGGGGCGCATTTTAGGTCGAAGTACAGGCCTTCGTGGGTTAATAAACTGCAGCTATATAAAATTCTATTCCACATCATACTGTTTTAGGAGAAATTAAAACCCACAACAAGACTCAATAAAGACTGATCTCATTTCCAGTTTTGACCTTTGAGTTGCATAGCGGCTTTGAGGATATCTTTTTGACTGATCTGCCCAACTAACTTTCCCTTCTCTACAATTGGAAACCGACGTCTTTTGGCGGCTACAAACATATTAGCAGCATCAAAAATATTCATATTTCCGTCTATAGTATCTACATTATTGGCCATGTGTTTTTCAATCGTTAGATCTTGCATTGGCATATTATAATACCTACTTTCACTTATTTGCTTTATACAATCGCTTTCGGAAATAATTCCAATTAATTCGTTATTATCGTTCACTACTGGGGCTCCCGAAATACGATGCTTAATTAGGGCCTGCATTACATTTTCTATTGATTGGTTTGGAGTAAATGTGATTAAATTGGTGGTCATATAATCACTAACTTTAAGCGAAGTAGTATCCGCTTTTGATTGTTGGCGTCTGGCGCCTTGAAAACTTTTTATGGGCATGACATCTAGTTTAGTGAAAAATAAATATAACTAAAAAAAGTGGAGTTTCCTAAAATCCGTCTTTTCCCACTACTCAAAAACACTTTGATTTTGAGGGTATAGAACTCTTTCCCAACTCAACAGCTAATTCGAATCGTCTAAATTATTGTCGTAGTAAATTAATTACAATCCAAATGAAAAAACACTTCTATTCCAACCATTTTTGGTGGTATCAGTATCTTGATTTTATAAAGCTTCATCTTTAGAACTAGAACCTACAAAACAACGTTAAAGGGGGAAGTTATACCTATGGTTTAGTTAGTTGTAATATTATAGAGTTGTGGTTTATGGAAATCCAGATAATGATAAAAAGGCAAGAGCTGCTATCCCGGTAAAAACATACATACCTCCTATTAAGCCCACTGTTTTCAAAATTGAAAACTTTCTAACTTTCACTTCGTAAATTTCACTCACAGAAATTTTTTGTGGTTGACCTTTTTTCTCTAAAATCATTGTTTGCTTATTTTTCGAAACTAATCTACCTTTAATAGTTTTCCCTCCAACTCCCAAAACCTCAAATTTTTGATTTTTTTCGGCTGCAATAGTATTGTAATCAACTGTTTTGTAACTAAAACAACTTTGAAATAAAATTGAAAATGAGAGTAAAAAAATAAGTTTTTTCATTTTTTAAGGGTTGTTATATAATACCTATAAATATAGAACTATTAATTGCAATTCACAATGCTAAAGTTTTTTAGCTCATTTATATCTAGATTGAAAAGGGTGATATGCCTATGGTTTAGTTGTCCTTACACTTACTATTTTAGTGTAAAGATTTTTATTTATGGTTTAATTTATTAAATTGGTGGTAAAATAAAATACGATGAAGAAACTATTACTCTTATTATTGATTGTGCCTGTGTTGGGATATGGGCAGGTGTTAGACAAAAAGGTGGCGAGAATTGCAAAAAAAAATATTGAAATATTTTTAAGCCCTAAATATAACTCAAATGAACCAATTATTATTGTTGCAAAAAAAGGCAATAGAAAAGTTTCAGATAAAGATGATGGGATAGCCAACTATATAACGAATGCTTTAATGCAATTCGGAAAGGATGTAATAAATCAAGGTGAGGGAAACACTCTTGAATTTACAATTAAATGGGCAGCTGCTGACGAATTAAAAAGACTATCAGCTACGATATACAACTCTAAATCAAGGGTCGTAGGTACAATTACATACAACGGACCATACATCCCAAACAATCAAATGAATATTTCAAAAGCTATTGCTTATAAGTTAGTTAGTAACGAATAAATGTAAGTTTAACCTACTTAAGAGGTTTAGAAATAGCAGAAATTAAAGAGGAGGATATGCCTATGTTTTAGTAATCAGACTAGCATCAGCAATTAATTTTATACGGGGTAATCAAATACAGCGCCCCGTTGAGTTATTTTCAATATTTCTAAACTGTTGATGTGATTTTCGGGGGTTAAGCTGTTAACTTTTCTGGTAGATACTTAGTTAGCAAACGTTATTATTGATTAATTACTTTTTATAAATTTTAATGTATTTCCGCCATCAAATTTCAAAAAGTATATTCCATTTGTTAAGTTTTGAATATCTATTTTATTGGTGCTACTTACAACGCCATAACTCATTTCTTTTCCTTGGACATTGTAAATTTTATACTTTTCTGTTTTGGTTAATCCTGTAATTTGAATTGAATTTGATGTAGGATTAGGGTAAACATTTAATTTATTTAAATAAAACTGATTCGTACTTAATACTTCTGCAGAACCGCTAACTTTTAATACATAATGATTTTGTTTAGTCGTTAATGTACTAGCATTTGTTGGATTTGTTAAATAACAAGATGCAAATGTAGAGGATAAATATGAAGGTGCACTCTCTCCAGAATCATTAGAGCCAATAAAAAATCCTGTAGAGTTATATTCAGGAACTCTAATCGCTACTACTAAGATTGGATATACACTCGCATCTACATTAGCACTTATAGGTACAGATTTTATAGTTTCAGAATCCGAACTTTCTAAAGGAACAGATACTGCCTCAATCTCAGTTAATGTCCCTAAAGGAAAAGAGTTTGTTCCAAAAATAACTGCTTCAACTGCAAATCCACCTGACATATTAGAAATAGCTTCAATTCCGAAGTCAACGGAGTTAACTTGAAAACTTGGACGACATCCATTTCTCCTTACTTAATAATACTTAAAAGTAACGAGTGTAAACTTCCTTTAATTTTGAAGGAAGTGGCTCGATGATTCCTTGGTTTTTAACTTGTGTTTAACGGTAAGTATATGAAGCGTAGCGAGAAAAGAGCTATGGTTTCATATACGTTGTTATGCACTTTTATTGTTTATCTCAATCCATTTATGTCATATCGTGACACAAAATTCCAAACCAATTCAGATGTGTTTTGACCTTGAAAAGTTGCGCTAAACCAAACATGGTCTCCTCCAATATATTTGTAATGCT